>Ga0255336_100094_pt1 | contig 212002 bp, 184 predicted proteins | sample MeOH1_35cm_T3_17_FD_189102 | JGI IMG/M metagenome (GOLD analysis project Ga0255336, IMG submission 189102) | Sandy soil microbial communities from University of British Columbia, Vancouver, Canada - MeOH1_35cm_T3_179 | ecosystem: Engineered > Artificial ecosystem > Sand microcosm > Unclassified... | reverse complement strand
TCGTCAGGCTCCCCAGCAGCATCAGAAACCCCACCCCCAAAAAGGTGGGGTTTCTGCGTTTACCGGCCGCCGTCCCCGGACTACCCGGAATACCGGTCACCCCCGCCACTACCGGCGCGGCAAACCGGCGCACAAAAGCTAAAACAATCTAATAAAGCCTCGTTTCCTACGCCGTCTAACAACTGCCGCAGCACGACTCGCGAACGGCATTCTGCTCCAAACACCGGCACCGCTACCACACCCACGTGTGGTAGCGGCATCCGATGTCAGCCGCCTCCACCTCACTGCGTCGAGATATCCGCTCCGTGGCTCGCACCGACAGGCACTGCGGCATCACTGACCTGCGCTTTGTCGACTTCTGCAAGCAACGCTTCGTCGCGCGCAATGACTTTGGGCAGATGTGTGCGTAAGAATTCGACCCAGGTCCGCGTCTTCGCATCGATGAACTTACGCGACGGGTAAAGCGCGTAAATATTCATTTTCTGCGCCGTATATTCCGGCAATACGCGCACCAACGTTCCGTCACGCAGTCCGGAAATTGCTGCATACAGCGGCAGCATGCCAATGCCCATCCCTTCGCGGATCGCGACAACCAGCGACTCGGCGATGTTCACATGCACGGGTCCATTCACCTCCATCGTTTCGCCGCCATTCGGCCCGTCGAGCACCCAATCGTGCGGCGGAAACGCCGGAGTGTGCAGGATCAAACACTCGTGATGTGCCAGTTCGGCCGGCTTTTGCGGCGCGCCGTGAGTGCGCACGTACGCCGGCGAAGCGCACAGAATGCTGAAGGTCGTTCCCAACGGAAGCGACACGAGATCTGAATTAGGCAACGTGGAGGCAAGGATCACCGCGACATCCGCACTGCCTTCGAAAAGATCGGGCATGCGCTGCGACATCGTGAGTTCGACCGTTACCTCGGGATATAGCGCGCGATAGCGCGAGATGGCCGGCAGCACGTAATGCTGGCCGATGCTGGCAAAGCTGTGCATTCGCAACGCGCCAGTCGGTCGCTCGTGTGCACAACTGGCTTCTTCTTCCGCCGTGCTGACATCTGCAAGTATCTGCTGGCATCGCTTCAGATAACGCTCGCCAGCGGTGGTGAGTGCGAGCCGTCGTGTGGAGCGGTTCAGCAACCGAGTCCGCAGATGAGCTTCGAGCTCTGAAACCGCGCGAGACATCGCGCCGGTGGTTGAATTGAGCGACTGCGCGGCGCCGGTGAAACTACCGGCCTCGACCACGCGCACGAACACTCGCATATTTTGTAACGTATCCATCGATCCTTCTATTTCACGGCAGAAGCCATATTGTCCGCCTGTCTCGGATGCGCATTGTTGTTCGTTTTGGAAGGAACGTTCCGCGCCTGTCCTCTTAATGCCAGCATAGCTTGATCCTACAATCGGCGCCTTGCCTGCCGGAATGAGTTGTCTTCGCCGGTGCTGCTTTGCGCGACCAACCGGGGTGCATTAGTCTTAAATGAAACGCGAACATGCGATCAAGCCGACGGCCGATTCCGGCCGGCACTGGAGCGTCATGTTGCGATCGCTCAGTCCCGCGGTTTTGGACTGGGCAAATAGCGAAGGCCTGGTCTGGCTGCATCTGTTGAAAACGGTCACCGCCGGTCTGCTGGCGCTGGGTGTCGCGATGCTGCTGGATCTGCCGCAGCCGCGCATCGCGATGACAACGGTGTTCGTGCTGATGCAGCCGTTCAGCGGCATGGTGCTCGCCAAGAGCTTCTACCGCATTCTCGGCACTGCGGTGGGCACTGTCGCCGCACTGGTGCTGGGCGCATTGTTCGTCCAGCAACCCGAGTTGTACATGATCGGCATGATCGGCTGGGTGAGCGCCTGTATCGCGGCAGCAGTCCGGTTTCGACATTTCAGGTGGTATGGCTTTGTGCTCGCGGGTTATACCGCTGCGCTGATCGGCATCCCAAATGTCACCGTGCCTCACGACCTGTTTCTGGCGGCGCTCACGCGCGCAGCGGAAGTGGCGGTCGGCATCGTGTCCTCGAGCGCGGTCAGCGCGCTAATCGTGCCGCAGCGATCCAGTCTCGCGCTGCGCCACGCACTACAAATTCGTTACAGAAATTTTACTGCGTTCGCCGCCGACGTGCTGGTTCGCGGTCTTGAGCGTGGTCAATTCGAGCGACGCTTTGCGGATCTCGTCGACGAAATCGTCGGTTTCGAGGCGACTCGCACGTTTGCCGCCTTCGAAGATCCGGCCATGCGTTCACGCAGCCAGCATCTGGGTCGTTTGAACAGCGAGTTTATGGATGCGTGCGCGAGGCTCCACGCGCTGCATCAACTGCTCAAGCGTCTGCGCGTAAACGGTTCGGTGCCGATCGCCACGGCGATCAAGCCGTATTTCCACGAACTGGCCGCGCTCATGGCGCCGCAGCCGGACATCACCGTCGATGCAGCGCGGATGGCCGCCCGGTTGCAGCACTTTCAGGCAAGTTTGCCACGGCGCGTTCGCGAAACGAGAAGGCCGCTGGAAACCTCGCCCGCCGAATCGCTGGCGGACTTCGATACGGCGGCGGAATTGCTGTACCGGTTCGTCGACGAATGGATCCGGTACTCGGGCACGTACGCGTCCCTGACGCGGCACAAGGCGGCAGCTCAGCCGCGGCCCATCAGCCGTTACGTGAGCAAGACCAACAGCTTCGTGGTCGCATTGACTTTTGTCCGCTCGGCGGTGGTCATGGCGATCGCAAGCTGGTTCTGGATCGCGACAGACTGGCCGAGCGGCGGTTTGGCGGTGATCGGCGCGGCGCTGGTGTGCGCGTTGACATCGACCGCGCCGAATCCCTCGAAGATGGCCATCCAGATGGCTGTCGGCGCCGTGCTGGCGACCATGACCGGTTATCTGTTCACCTGCTACGTGTATCCCAACATCGACGGCTTTCCGCTCTTGTGCGTCACGCTTGCGCCGGTGCTCGCGCTCGGTGCGTTCGTCGCCACGCGCAAGCTCGCGGCGGGTTATGGGGTCGGCTTTTCCGTGTTCTTCTGCCTGCTCGCCGGACCCGACAACGTCGTCACTTACGCACCGGACCTGGTGATCAACAATGGCCTTGCGCTCACCGCGTCGCTGCTGCTGGCGGCCCTCGTCTTCGTGATCGTATTCCCGGCTGACATGCCTTGGCTCGTCGGGAAAATCATGGGTGATCTGCGCGCGCAAGCCGTATCCGCGTGCAAGGACGAACTGCCGGGACTCAATCAGCGCTTTCAGTCGCGCACACACGATCTGACTTCGCAACTGCGTGTGTTGTTGTCGCGACGCTCGCGCCGCCGCCGCGACGCCTTGCGCTGGATGCTCGCAACCCTTGAAGTGGGCCATGCCGTGATCGATCTGCGCAACGAAGTGGTGCACGCCGACTACGCGCACGCACTGCATCCGCGGTGGGGCAGCGCCATCGAGCGCACGTGCGACGACCTCGCGCAATTGTTCGAACAGCCCGATGGGCGTGGTCTCGAGCGCGCGCTCCTATCCGTGCGCTCGGCCACCTGGATTGCGCAGGAAGTGCTGCAGGCGGTTCATGCCGAGCGCGACAGGCGTCACGACCTGCAGCGCATCTTGAGTTGCCTGCACTTCATCCGCACCGCGTTGCTCGACAAGGACGCGCCCTTCAACGTGCGTTGATTGATGGATCTTAGGTCGCGGCTCCGCATTGTGGCCCGAACGGATGGACGTGGAGTCGAGGTACACACTGCATGCCGGAAACGACGGGCGTTGAGTGGCGACGTTAAATCATGACCCTAAGTGATGGGCATTCGAATCTCCGCGCCCAATCATCTGCCTCGATGTCCCAGACATCGTCCCGTGCGGACCACGCTCCATCCCACGCGCCGATCCTTCTTCAGGATGGAAAGATCACTTCCGGGCGGCCCCGTTTATCTGCGTGGAGGTTAACCCTATAGTTACATCACTGCCTCGCAGTAATCGTAAGTTCTGGAGAGAGAAATGAAAGTGTTGAAAATCGCCCTGATCGCCTGCGCGTTGTCTGCTGCTGTCGCTCAGGCTCAAACGGCTCCGGTCGCCCCGCAACAGCAGGCCGCTCAAGCGACCGCGCAGCACGACGCGAACGCGGAGACGCGAGGCCGCGTCGCTGCACCGGCAGCCAAAGCTGAAGAGTGCGTCGGCCCTGTGAGCTTCTGCAACATCTACTTTGGCAGCTAAGCGGCGTCACGCGTCACCCCTGTAGTGCATGCAAGACCTGTCGCGAACATCTGAGGCGCGACGAATACCCGCTCGCGACGCCGTCCTGTCGTGACGCCGCAGCGGGGGCGACAATCCGGCTACTGAGTGAAGCACACCGCAGACGTGCGCATCAGCATGCCGGACTGGTGATTATGGAGAGACTGAGTTTCATGTACCAAGACCGGATTCGCTGCGCCGCGCTGCGCGGAAAGATCACTTCAGCCGCCGAGGCGGCGCTCCTGATTCAGGATGGCATGCGTGTCGGCGCGAGCGGCTTTACGCGCGCGGGCGATGCCAAAGCCGTCCCCGTTGCGCTTGCCGAGCGCGCGCGTCAGGAAGGCAAGCCATTGCGTATTACGTTGATGACCGGCGCATCGCTCGGTCACGACGTGGACCGCTTGCTGACCGAGGCGCACGTGCTGGCTCGGCGCTTGCCGTTCCAGGTGGACAAGACGCTTCGCGACGCAATCAATCGCGGCGAAGTCATGTTCGTGGATCAGCATCTGTCTGAAACCGTCGAAATGCTGCGCGCGAACCAGCTCGGCAAACTCGATATCGCCATTATCGAAGCCACCGCGATCACCGAGACTGGCGGCATTGTGCCGACCACGTCGGTGGGCAATTCAGCGAGCTTTGCGATTCTCGCCGACAAGGTCATCGTCGAAATCAATCTTGCGCAGTCGCCCGCGCTCGAGGGACTGCACGACATCTGGATTCCGGGTCGCAGGCCGCATCGCGAGCCGCTGCCGATTGTCCGTCCGCAAGATCGTGTCGGCACGAAGGCCATTGAGATCCCGCCCGAGAAAATCGCGGCGATCGTCATCACCGATATGCCAGACAGTTCGTCGACGGTGCTGCCGGCGGATGCCGAAACCCAATTGATCGCTGGTCACCTGATCGAGTTTTTTCAGCATGAAGTGACGCACGGGCGCATGCCCCGGCAGCTGCCGCCGCTGCAGGCGGGTATCGGCACGATCGCCAATGCCGTGCTGGCCGGTTTCGTCGATTCGCCATTCGAAGCCTTCGAAATTTATTCAGAAGTGCTGCAGGATTCGACCTTCGACTTGATGGATGCCGGCAAGGTGACGTTCGCCTCCGGTGCGTCGATCACGTTGTCGGCCGCGCGCCAAGCGCAGGTGTTCGGCGAACTCGAACGCTATCGCGATCGGCTCGTGTTGCGTCCGCAAGAAGTCAGCAACCATCCGGAAGTGATTCGCCGGCTCGGTCTGATCGCGTTGAACACCGCGCTGGAATTCGATATTTACGGCAACGTGAATTCGACCCACGTGGGCGGCACGCATATGATGAACGGCATTGGCGGTTCGGGCGACTTCGCGCGCAACGCGTCGTGCGCGATCTTCGCGACCAAGTCGATGGCGAAGGGCGGCCGCATTTCGAGCATCGTGCCGATGGTGCCGCATTGCGACCACAACGAACACGACGTGGACGTGGTCGTGACGGAGCAGGGGCTCGCCGACTTGCGTGGCCTCGCGCCGCGCGAACGCGCGACGTTGATCATCGAAAACTGCGTGCATCCGCTGTATCGCGATCTGCTGCGCGACTACTATCGGGAAGCGTTGAAGGGCGGCGGGCAAACGCCGCATCAACTTGATCAGGCTTTCGCGTGGCACACGCGGTTGCGTGACACCGGTTCGATGTTGCCGACGCAACACGCAGGGCTTTAAAACCGGACCCGTTGCGGGTCTAGCTGGCGTCAGGTGGCATTCGCCCCTGACGCCGTGAGACATCAGAAGCGCCGCTCAAGTACCTCGCCGGATGAGCCGGATAAGAAACAAAAGAATGACCGCGCCGATCACCGCAGTGATGATCGAGCCGATCCAGCCGCCGCCGAGCGATATATGCAGCACGCCAGCGAGCCAGCCGCCGATGAACGCGCCGACGATCCCGACAATGATGTCGACGATCAGGCCGAAGCCGCCGCCTTTGACGAGCACACCTGCCAGCCAGCCGGCGATCGCGCCGATGATGAGCCATGCAATGATGCCGTGTTCCATAATCGAGACTCCATGGTTGAATGTGAAAAATTCACGGTGACAGAGCTTAGTCGAAGGTTATGGGACAGTCCATATTCAGGACGCGGAATTAACATTGTCTAAATCTATTGCAAGCTAAGTGTAGACGATGCACGCGAATCCGGGGGGGGCTTACACGCGGTATTCACTCAGGCGTCGGCTCCGCTTCTCTGGCCGTCCAGCTGACGCTGGAGACGCTCTTTTCCATGCTGATGCGGCTAGCCATCTGTTCGAGCTTCGACTGATCTTTGGGATGCATCTTCAAGGTTGCCGTCACACGAATGCGTCCTGATTCGTTTTCGACGTCTTCGCTCGTCAGGCTTTGAAACGATAGCGGCGTCGAGTACATCGAGTTGGAGACAGCGGTGCGAATATGAATCTCGTCGGCCTCCCGGCAGACGATCGTCAACACGTATTCGCGAACCAGGTCGGCGTTCGAAACGGGCGTCGCATTGATCGTACGGCTGACTTCACGCAGCACGGTATTGGTCAGCAGCACGACCACGGTGCCGGCCAGTGCCGGCCCGTAATGGCCCGCGCCGCACAATACGCCCACCGCGGCGGAGCACCACAAGGTCGCTGCGGTGTTGATTCCCTGAATGGAACCTTTGTCACGCATGATCACGCCGCCGCCGAGGAAGCCGACGCCGGAGACCACATATGCGGCGATCTGGGTGATGCCGCTCGTGCCATTGCCGGTCAGTACACCGAGCGTAACGAACAGGCACGCGCCGCTCGCGACCAGCGTGATCGTGCGCAGGCCGGCATTGCGCTGACGCATCTGCCGTTCAAGGCCGATGGCCACGCCACAGGCGAAAGCGGCGAGTAGCCGCAAAACGAATTCCATTGTCATCGGTCAACAGGGTTGAGGCGCGAGTTCGCGCAGTGTGAACCTCGCGCGTGACACCGGCGCGTCCGTCTCGAAGAGAGCGGGCGCGATCGGGCATCACTCAGCGCGCGGGCAAGCCTTGCGGCGCTGAAGGCAAGGCCGGCCGGCACGGGATTCGGCCGTGCCGGGTTCACTGCGGCTTGACTTGCAACAGGTGGGTATGGGTATCAACGACGTGCGCCGCTCGCCAGAAGGCAAGACGGCGACAGACAAAGGCTGGCGCGGAAATCTTGCCGATCAGGCGATCGGGCGAATCGAAGCTCGACGGGTACTACTGCTACTGTCCAAGATCGTATTTCCGGATAAGTGAACTGGGCGGATTTTAGGCGCCTCTGCAAAGTTAAGTCAAGCCGCGATCAGGCAAGGCGACGAATGAGTTGCCTTCAATCTTTGGGAAGTTTCGGTGCCTATAAAAGAATCATTCCCGCACAAATACGGACTCCGAATGTTGACGGTCTTCATCCCGGAAAACAAACTGTCTGGATAACCCGCAGCGCGTCGTGCCACGTCGGCGCCTGGTCCGCCTTCTTATTTCGCGCGGTTCCGCTCGCATCGCCCAACTGTTGTTGCGTCGCGATCCGCTTGGCGTCGTCGTTTCCACCGCTCATCCGAATTGAGGAATGTATGAAAGTGAAAGCTCTTAACGTCATTGCCGGCGTGTTGATCGCCGCCGCTCCCCTGGTATCGCTCGCTGCGGGTTTGCCGGCGCCCTTTGAAGGCCGCAGCACGCTGCAGGCCAATGGGGTCGTGAAGGCGATCGATCAGGCGAACCATTCGGTCACGGTGCTCGACGCGCAAGGCGGCGAGGCGTCATTCAATGTCACCGACGCGCGCAATCTCGGGCAGATCAAACAAGGCGGCAAGGTTCACATCCGCATGATGCGCAATGCCGTGATCAGCGTCACGCGCAGTGCGGACGGGCAGGCCGAGACGGCCCAAATGGGGCAATCAGACACGGTGCAGACCGTGACCGCCCGCGTCGAGGCCATTGACCATGCTTCCGGCGTCATGGCGCTCAAGGGCGAGGACGGTTCGGTGTTCCATATTCAAGGCCGCGACCCGGCAAAGACTGCCGGCGTAACGCCGGGCATGCAAGTGGTCGTGGCGTTCGCGCCGCAAGTCAGCGTGGCCGTGGCGCCGATGCAGTAACAGTAACGCGCGGCTCAGTCAGGCTCGCCAGGCACGAGGCGCAAGCGGGTGATTTCGGACGGCGCGCCGAGGCGCTTCGGCGGTCCCCAGTAGCCGGTGCCTCGGCTCGTGTAGACCCAGAGTCCGTTCAACCGCGCCAGACCGGCGGTGAACGGTTGCTGAAACCGCACGAAGAAATTCCACGGGAAAAACTGGCCGCCGTGCGTGTGCCCGGAGAGCTGCAATGTGAAACCGGCGGCTGCGGCGGCTTCGGCGGAGCGCGGCTGGTGGGCGAGCAGCACCTTGATCAGCACGTCGCCGGGCGCGCCGGCCAGCGCCGCGACTGGATCGCTGCGGTGTGCCGGATCGTGATGGCCCGCCGAATAATCGGTCACGCCGGCAATAACGGCGCGTGCGCCGTCGTGGTCCACGATCACATGCTCGTTCAGCAGGACATTGAGTCCCAGGCGCCGGAATTCGTCGATCCAGGCGTTGGCGCCGGCGTAATACTCGTGATTGCCAGTAACGAGAAAAGCGCCATGGCGCGCGCTCAACCGCGAGAGCGGCTGCGTGTGTCTGGTCAATTGCGGCACGCTGCCGTCCACAATATCGCCGGTAACAGCGATCAGATCCGGCTTGAGGCGATTCACCGCGTCGACGATTGCGTCCACATAGCGGCCTTTGATGGTCGGGCCAACGTGAATGTCGCTGATCTGCACGATCGTGAAGCCGTCGAGCGCAGCCGGCAAGTCGTCGATCGGCACTTCGATTGTGACGACCCTGGCGCGACGGCGTGCGTTGAACAGACCGACAAGCGTGGAGAGCAGTGCCAACACCGGCACAGCCGCCGCTGAGCCGGTCCGCCAATGCGCGATGGCAACAGTGTTCGGCCAGATCGCATCGACGGTGAGCAGTGAGGCGAGCACGAGATCACGCGCGAAAGTCAGCACCAGTAGCGACGAGAAGAAGCCCATCGCCAGTAGGCCGACCCATGCGAGCCGGTCGCTGAGCGGCTGTTGTTTGATCGTGCGCGCCAGCATGCCGAGTGGAATGAGAAAGATCGACAGCACGAGCCACAACGCGCACAGCCAGCGGCCCGTGGTATCGATCGGCATGTCCGGAATCAGACGCAAGCCGACGTAGATGTGCAGCAAGATGCCAATCAGGATGATACGTACAAGAAACGATGAGCGGCGCATAGAGAGGATCAAGGCGGGAAGGGGCCGACACGAGCGGAGTAGCGGCAGCTACCCGTTCGCCGCGGCCATGCCGTAGCGAACGAGCCGACCCATTCTACCGAGATGTGCATTCGCGTGCCGACGGCGCCATTTGGTGTCCGGCGCGGCGAGCCGTCCACGTCCGAAAGCGCCTGGAATGTATTGCATTGCAGCACCACGCCGCTGCGTTGGCCATCCGGGCCGCCAATGCAGTTGAATTAAATGGGCTTTGAATTGTGGTCGAGCGTGGACTATTCTGAAATGGAACCCGCTTGCATCAAAGCTAAAGCAGAGTGGCCACAGCGAGGGCCGCCGCAAACCACTAGCGGTTCGTTTTGGCGCCGGAAGAGGGCAAGGCAGGAGGCACGTATGAAGCTGCTCAGATCAGGCAACCCGTTCCGCCACGCGCACCATGCGCATCACGTCGGGCACGAGGGCAGCCACGTCATGCTGCCGCTCGTGGTCATATCGCTGATGGCGATCGGCCTGTACTTCGGCGTGCGCGATATCGACTTTTCCGAGTTGGGGAAGAGCGCGCTATTCGATGTCGTGATGCTCTGCGTCGCGTTAGGTATCGCGGGATTGTTCGGCGTCGTCGGGGCGTGGGTACGATCGAACGGCGATGACGCCGAAGAGGGCTTCTGCTTCATCGGCGCGTTGATCGGCACCGTGGTGTTCTACGTCGCGCTCTTGCGTTGATCGCACCCGGACTTGGATCGCGCGCTGCGCGTCAGACGATCCGCGCGGCTTCGTCGAAAGCGAAGCGCGGGCTGCGCGGAAACAGCTTTGACGGGTCGCCGTAGCCCAGATTGATCAGGAAGTTCGACTTCACGGTCGTGCCGGCGAAGAACGCTTCGTCGACCTTGGCTGCGTCGAAACCCGACATGGGACCCGTGTCGAGGCCTAGCGCGCGGGCGGCGAGAATCAGGTAACCGCCTTGCAGCGTCGAATTGCGAAATGCCGTGTCGGCGATCATCTTGTCGTTACCGGCGAACCAGCTGCGCGCATCGGCGTGCGGAAACAGCTTCGGCAGATGCTCGTAAAACGCCATGTCCATCCCCACGATCACGGTGACCGGCGCAGCCATCGTCTTCTCGAGATTGCCCGCCGACAAAGCCGGACGCAGTTTCTGCTTGCTCTCCTGGGTCTTGACGAAGACGAAACGGCCCGGGCTCGAATTGGCCGAGGTCGGGCCGAGCAGAACGAGTTCGATGAGTTGCTCGAGCACGGCGTCGTCGACGGGTTTCGGCTGCCAGCCGTTGTGCGTGCGCGCGTTGCGAAATAGCTGATCGAGCGCCTGGTCGGAGAGAATCATGTTGAATGTCCTTTGAAGGATGCGTGTAAGGGATGAATGTGACTGGGACGGATGAAACCGCAAGCCGTCGGCATGAGCGCCGTCGTCGTTGCCGCCATAATAGCCAAGGTTCTCATTCGATCGCGCTGTGAACGCGCGATCGTACTCAGGCAATCTCATGACGGATCTCTTTGCGGATTTTTCCGATGCTCTGCCGGCGCCCGACGTCGACTGGTATCCCGATTGGCTGCCGCCCGCCACGGCGGCGCGGGCCTTGGCGCAACTCGTCGGTGAAGCGCAATGGCGTCAAGACATGATCGGCACGCCCGCCGGCCGCGTGCCGCTGCCAAGGCTGACTGCGTGGCAAGGCGAGCCGGACGCCGTCTACGTTTACTCGGGCATTCGCAACGTGCCGCAACCATGGACGCCGACGGTTGCCGAGCTGAAATCCGCTGTGGAGTCCGTTTGCGGCACGCATTTTAATAGCGTGTTGATCAACCGCTACCGTAGCGGCACCGACAGCATGGGCTGGCATGCGGACCGCGAGCCCGAACTCGGCGCTCAGCCGGTGATTGCGTCGGTGAGTCTGGGCGTCGCGCGCACGTTCGATCTGCGGCATAACAAAACCGGAGTCGTGCAGTCTTTTTTGCTCAAGGGCGGCAGCTTGCTGGTGATGAAGGGTAATACCCAGGCGGATTGGCGGCATCGGGTGCCGAAGGAGCCGCGCGTAGCCGGTGAGCGGATCAATCTGACGTTTCGATGGGTGACGCCGCGCGCAGGTGCTCGCTGAACCGTCGGTCAACAGGGGCGAACATCAGAATCAGCGGCGGACCCGACAACCGCCATCCCCAAACAACCGCCAGACCCAACGACCGCCAAACCCCAAACAACCGCCATCCCCAAACAAGCCCGCCACGCACGTAAGTGCATAAAAAAGCGCGAAGCGGAATCCCACGCCGGCCAGCGAGAGCCAAACACCGCTCCGTCGCGCCCAGCCTGGCCGCTACAGCCGACACCCGCCCCCTATACCAAAATCGATATCGCCGACGCGAATCATATGATTGGACGGTTAACGCCCCGCACACTACGCTACATCACGATCCACGCACCGTGAGGGCCGCAACGGCTGGACGGGTTCCATGGGTCGCTTGAATAACAACGATCAGGAGACAGTCATGGCGAATTCACGACGCGCAGCATGTCGTGCGTTGGGCGCGCTCGCATTCTGCGCGGGCTTTGGGGCGCTGACGCTGGCCGCACCGGGCGCTTACGCGCAGGACAAACAGATCACTCTCGGCTTCGCGCAGGTCGGCGCGGAAAGCGCCTGGCGAACCGCCAACACCGAGTCGGTCAAGTCCGCGGCGGCGGACGCAAAGATCAAACTCAAGTTCTCCGACGCGCAGCAGAAGCAGGAAAACCAGATCAAGGCGATCCGCTCCTACATCGCCCAGAAAGTGGACGTAATCGCCTTTTCGCCGGTGGTCGAGTCGGGCTGGGAACCGGTGCTGCGCGAGGCTAAAGCCGCGAAGATTCCGGTGATCCTCACCGACCGCAACATCGACGTGAAAGACACCTCGCTTTACGTCACGATGATCGGCTCCGACTTCATGGAAGAAGGCCGGCGCGGCGGCCGCTGGCTCGAAGATCACTATAAAGGCGAACAAGGCCCGATCAACATCGCTGAACTCCAGGGCACAGTCGGATCGGCGCCGGCCAACGATCGGCACTCCGGTCTGCTGGAAGTCATCAAGAACGATCCCAAATTCAAGATCATCGCCTCGCAAAGCGGCGATTTCACACTGGCCGGCGGCAAGCAGGTGATGGAGGCGTTTATAAAGACGTACGGGAACAAGATCAACGTGGTCTATGCGCATAACGACGATATGGCGCTAGGCGCCATTCAGGCGATGGAAGAGGCCGGCATGCATCCGGGCAAGGACGTCACCATCGTTTCGTTCGACGCGACCAAGGGCGGCTTCCAGGCCATGGCTGCCGGCAAGATGAACGTCGACGTGGAGTGCAGTCCGTTGCTGGGGCCGCAATTGATGTCGGCGGTGAAGGACGTGGTGGCCGGCAAGTCGCTGCCCAAGCGCATCCTGACGGAAGAGACGGTTTTCCCGATGAGCGTCGCCGCGCAAACGCTGCCAACGCGCAAATACTGACGTCGATGATCAGGTCTCCTGGTTGTGTCGAGCAAGCATAGGCGCGCGAGCGACAACGCGGCCAGGAAGCGCAGTACCGACAGATCGAAAAAGGTTTCTCCAGCGGTGCCTGGCCGTCCGACTGCTTGGGCAGCGGGCGGCCTCTTTTGCGCGCAACGCCGCTGGAGGCCGCTAAACCACGCACCGCCGATCGAGCGAGGCCTATGACGCATACCGCTTCCAATCCGAAGCCGCCGGCTGACGGCGCCGCCGTGATCCATGCCGAGGGCAGCGCGAGCGGACTCGAACCCGTTCTCGCCACGGCCGGCGTCAGCAAGACGTTCCCGGGCGTGAAGGCGCTGCAGCAGGTCGATTTCCGCCTGTTCCCCGGCGAGATTCATACGCTGATGGGACAGAACGGCGCCGGCAAATCCACGTTGATCAACGTGCTCACCGGCGTGGTCGCGCCGCAGGCCGGCACGATCCGTCTCGGTGGCGAAGTGGTGTCGTTCGCCTCGCCGCAGGAGGCCGAAGCGGCCGGCGTGCGCACGCTGTATCAGGAGGTGAACCTGTGCTCGAACCTCTCGGTAGCGGAGAACATATTTGCGGGCCGGCAACCGAAGCGCTTCGGCGCGATCGACTGGAACGACATCAAGCGACGGGCTCAAGCCGCGCTGGCGCGCCTCGACGTGACGCTCGACGTCACCCGTTCGCTCGACGCCTATCCGATCGCGGTGCAGCAGATGGTGGCCATCGCGAGGGCGCTCTCGGTCGACGCACGCGTGCTGATCCTCGACGAACCGACCTCTAGCCTCGACGACAGCGAAGTCGCGCAGCTATTCAAGATACTTCGTCATCTTAAGCAATCCGGCATTGCGATTCTGTTCGTCACGCATTTCATCGAGCAGACGTATGCCATTTCCGATCGCATTACGGTGATGCGCAATGGCGAGCGCGAAGGCGAATATCTCGCGCGCGATCTGCCGCCGGATCAGCTTGTGTCCAGAATGGTCGGTCACGAGCGTATGAGCGCGCGTTTGCGCGCAGCGGCGCAGGAAGGCCACGACAGCCAGACAGGCCCGCAGAGTGCGCGGGCCGGCCAGCCGTTCATCGAGTTGCGCGGCGTCGGACGGCGCGGCTCGATGCAGCCGATCGACCTCGATGTCGAGCCGGGGCAGATCCTCGGCCTTGCCGGTTTGCTCGGCTCGGGCCGCACGGAAACCGCGCGGCTGCTGTTCGGAGCCGACCGTGCCGACAGCGGCACGATTCTGGTGGAAGGCCGGCCGGTGCGGCTGCGTTCGCCGCGCGACGCGGTGCGCCATGGCATCGGCTATTGCGCGGAGGACCGCAAGAAAGAAGGCATTGTCGCCGAGCTGTCGATTCGCGAGAACATCCTGCTGGCGTTGCAGGCAAGGCGCGGATGGTGGCGCAAGATCAGCCGGCAGCGCGCGCGCGAACTGGCTGATCTGTGGATCGAACGACTCGGCATCAAGGCGTCGGATGCGGAACAGCCGATCGGCTTGCTGTCCGGCGGCAATCAGCAGAAAGCGCTGCTGGCGCGCTGGCTCGCCACCAATCCCAAGCTGCTGATACTCGACGAACCCACGCGCGGCATCGACATCGCGGCCAAGTTCGACATCATGGATCGTCTGCTGGCGTTGTGCGCGAGCGGCCTGAGCATCCTGTTCATTTCGTCGGAGATCAGCGAGGTGCTGCGCGTGAGTCATCGCGTCGCGGTGTTGCGCGACCGCCGCAAGATCGCCGAAGTAACAGGGCAGGCCTCGAACGAAGACAATATCTATCGACTCATCGCGGGGAGCGGCGAATGAATCTATCGAACTGGGTCGTACGCGATGGCGCCGAGCGCCCGTTGCTCTGGCCGTGCGTGACGCTGGCGTTGTTGTGCGCCCTGAACCTGTGGGTCAATCCGCATTTCCTGGCGCTGCGCATGCTCGACGGCCATCTGTTCGGCGCGCCGATCGATGTGCTGAATCGCGCCGCGCCGCTGGTGCTCGTCGCCACCGGCATGACACTGGTGATCGCGACGCGCGGCATCGACATTTCGGTCGGCGCGGTGGTGGCGATCGCGGGCGCCGCCGCGGCCACGATCCTCGCGACCCAGCCGGTGGCCTCGGCCGGGCTGATCGCGCAGGCGCTGGTGGCGGCGTTGATCGTGGGCGTGCTGAGCGGCATGTGGAACGGCTTGCTGGTGTCCTTCGTCGGCATGCAGCCGATCATCGCCACCTTGATACTGATGGTCGCCGGGCGTGGCATTGCGCAATTGCTGACAGCGGGGCAGATCATTCCGATCGGCGCGCCGGGCTATCTGTTCGTGGGCGGCGGTTACTGGCTCGGCGTGCCGTGTTCGGTATGGATCGCGGCGGCGGCGGTGCTGGCGACTGCCGCGCTCGTCGAAGGCACCGCGCTCGGGCTTTTCATCCGCGCGATCGGCGTCAATCCGGTCGCCACGCGTCTGGTCGGCTTGCGATCCAAGGCGCTCGTCTTTGCCGTGTACGGCTTCTCGGGGCTGACCGCGGCGATGGCGGGCATTCTCATCAGCTCGAACGTGCGCAGCGCCGACGGCAACAATGCCGGCCTGCTGCTCGAACTGGATGCGATCCTCGCGGTGACGCTCGGTGGCACCTCGCTGCTCGGCGGCCGCTTCAGTCTCGTGGGCACGGTGCTGGGCGCGCTGATCATTCAGACGCTGACCTACACCACCTATTCGATCGGCGTGCCGCCCGAGGCCACGCTCGTCGTCAAGGCGGCCGTGGTGCTGGCGGTGAGCATGATCCAGTCGCCGGCGGCGCGCTCGCTTGCCATGTCGTTCGGCAGGTCGGTCCGCATGTCCTTCAAGCAACGCGGGGTGGCGCGATGAGACGGATCGTCGAAGCCTGGGCTCATATCGTCGATCCGCGCACGCTGCCGATCGCCGTCACGATCCTGCTGTTCTGCGCGCTGTTCGCGTTCGGCTCGGTGATGTACACGGGATTCTTCTCGTGGCAGGTGCTGCTCGATCTGCTGGTCGACAACGCGTTCCTGCTGATCGTGGCGATCGGCATGACGTTCGTGATCGTGTCCGGCGGCATCGACCTGTCGGTGGGGTCGGTGGTCGCGCTGACGACCATCGTCGAGGCGGTGCTGTCCGAACACCTGCATTGGCCCGTGTGGGCGATCCTGCCGGTCGTGCTGCTGATGGGCACCGTGTTCGGCGCGGTGCAAGGCGCGTTGATCCACTTTTTCCGTTTGCAGGCCTTCATCGTCACGCTAGCCGGCATGTTCTTCGCGCGCGGCTTGTGCTTTCTGATCACGACGCAGTCCATCACCATCACCGATTCGACGTTCCAGAAGATTTCGGCGTTTCGTCTCGACATTGGCGTGGGCTCGGTCACAGCCAACGTGCTGATCGCGTTCGTCACGCTGCTGGCGGCAATCTACGTCGCGCATTTCACGCGTTTTGGCCGCAACGTGTACGCGATCGGCGGCAACGCGCGCTCGGCTTTGCTGATGGGCTTGCCGGTCGCGCGCACGCGCGTCGGCGTGTATGCGCTGAGCGGTTTCTGTTCGGCGCTCGGCGGCGCGGTCTTCACGTTCTACGTCCTGTCGGGCTACGGATTGCAAGGGCAGGGCATGGAGCTCGACGCGATCGCGGCGACCGTGATCGGCGGCACGCTGCTGACGGGCGGCGTGGGCTATGTGGTCGGCTCGCTGTTCGGCGTCGGCATTCTCGGCACGATCCAGACGCTGATCACGTTCGACGGCACGCTCAGTTCGTGGTGGACCCGCATCGTGATCGGCGCCTTGCTCTGCGCGTTCTGCCTGTTGCAACGGCTGATCGAGCGTCACGCGAAATCGGTGGGGCGTCCTGGCGGCACCGGCGCGGTCGTGACCGCGGGACGCGAACGCGCTCACGCGGACGGATCGGCCGCGTCGGACTCGCATGTGATCGGACGCGCGCCCGAACAGGCGTGAGCGGTGCGGCGGTGCGTCACGCGCTCAGCTGCCGTCCGCGGGTTTCGGGCAGCGTCAACGCAGCGAGGATGACGACGCCGTACGCCGCCGCCGCGAACACGCCGATCGCGTGGCCGAGCGTCATCGTTTGCGAGACGTAGCCGATCAGGAACGGAAACGTCGCGCCGATAGCCCGCCCGAAGTTGTAGCAGAAGCCCTGGCCGGAGCCGCGCATCCGCGTGGGAAAGAGTTCGGTGAGGAACGCGCCCATGCCCGAGAAGATGCCGGACGCACAGAAGCCGAGCGGAAAACCGAGCACGAGCATCGAGAGATTGTCGAGCGGCAGTTGCGTGTAGATCAGCGCGATCGCGCACGACGCCAGCGCGAACGCGATGAACGCGCGCTTACGCCCGATTCTGTCGCTGACATACGCGCCCGTGAGATAGCCGCAGTACGAGCCGACGATCACCACGCCCAGATAGCCGCCGGTGCCGATCACGCTCAGATGCCGTTCGGTTTTCAGATACGTCGGCAGCCAGGTCGTCACCGCGTAGTAGCCGCCTTGCACGCCGGTTGCCAGCACGGATGCGCGCAGCGTCGTCCAGACGATCTCGCCGCGGAAAATATCGAGCAACGAGGTGCGTGTCTGCGTGGCGGCTTGTACCGCTTTCTGCTGCCGATGCACCTCGGGCTCGTCGACGAAGCGCCGGATCCAGATCACGAACGGCGCCGGCGCAATGCCGATCGCGAACAGCACGCGCCACGCGTAATCGGCCGGCACCAGCGAGAACACGGCCATGAAGAGCAGTGTCGAAATACCCCAGCCGATCGCCCAGCCCGCCTGCACGAGTCCCACGGCCTTGCCGCGATCGCGTGCGCGGATCACTTCGCCGATCAACACCGCGCCTGCGGTCCACTCGCCGCCGAAGCCGAGCCCCATGAGCCCGCGCGCCCACAGCAATTGCGAGAAATTCTGCGCCAGCGCGCAAGCCAGCGTGAAGACCGCGAACCAGAGAATCGTGATCTGCAAGGTTTTGACGCGGCCGATGCGATCCGACAGGACACCCGCTGCCCAGCCGCCGAGCGCTGAGCTCAGCAGCGTGACGGTGCCGATCAGGCCGGCGTCGCCCCGCGTGATGCCCCATGTCGCGATCAACGTCGGAATGACGAAGCTCAGGAACTGCGTGTCCATCGCGTCGAGCACGTAGCCGATCTTGCAACTCCAGAAGGCGCGCTTCTCGCTGGCGGAGATCTGCCGATACCACGCGAACGGGCCTTTTCCTGAGCCGGACGCGCCGTAAGGTTCGGGGTCGGCGGTCAACTGCGCTTCGGTTTCCATGCTTGCACTCCGGTCGTCGTGGGCCGCGTCGTCGCGCGGCGGGTGAGGAGATGAACGCCGTGGCTACAGCACCGCGAGCGTGGTGTTGGGAATGTCCGTGACGAGCATGTGTCCCGGCTTGTGCGCGATCGCGAACGGCAGACGCGCGCTTTCGATGGCGGCTTGCGGCGTGACGCCGCAAGCCCAGAACACGGGCAGTTCGTCGCGGCGCACCTCGACGGCGTCGCCGAAATCGGGACGCGCCAGATCGCGAATGCCGATCAGCGCCGGATCGCCGATATGGACCGGCGCGCCGTGCACGGCGGGAAAGCGGCTGGTGATCTGGATCGCGCGGATGGCGTCGGCGGCTTTCATCGGCCGCATCGACACGACGCGGTTGCCGCCGAACACGCCGGCTGGCACGTTGCGCTCGTGCGTGCGATACATCGGCACGTTGACCTGCTGTTCGATATGACGCAACGCAATGCCTTCGCGCCGCAACATTTCTTCGAAGGAAAACGAGCAGCCGATTGCGAACACCACCAGATCGTCGCGCCACAATTCGTCGAGACTGCGCACTTCCTCGGCGCGCTCGCCATGCCGGTACACATAAAACGCCGGCACGTCGTTGCGGATGTCGAGATCGGCGCCGAGCGCGGGCACGCGCCAGTCGCCCGGTTCGCCGATGCCCAGCAGCGGACACGCCTTCGGGTTGAGCGTGCAGAACCGCAGGAAATCGCCGGCGTATTGACTGGGCAGAATCGCGAGATTGGCTTGCGCGTAGTCGCCGCAATAGCCGGCGGTGGGGCCTGACAATCGGCGGCTGCGAATCTGCTGACGAAACTCGGAAGGCGTGTAGGACATGAACTGCTCGGCTCCAGGTGGACCGCGTGGCCGAAAGGCTTCAGCGTCGGGACCCAGATTAGTAACGTCAAAAATATCCATCCAGCGAGTTTTTATTGCGTTTCGTTAAATTAAACTTAACAGCGCCGCAGCCGGTTTGCGGCGATGATCGCGTGCATCCCACCGCTGTTGAGCGAGCTCCGCAATGAATACCCGCTTTGTCGAAACCTTTCTGACGCTCGCCCGCCTGGGCAGCTTTCGCGCGACCGCCACCGCGATGCACGCGACGCCCGCCGCGATTTCGCTGCGCATCAAGACGCTCGAAGCGGAGTTGGGCGTCGAGTTGATCGAGCGCGACGCCCCGGACTTTCAGCTCACCGCGAATGGCGAGCGGCTGCTCGCGCATGCGCGCTCGGTGGTGCAGGCCACGCGCTCGCTGCAACTGGCCGCGCAGGACGAGACGCAAGTGGCGACGCGCTTGCGCCTCGGCGTGATCGAGACGGTGGTGCATAGCTGGCTGCCGGACTACATCCGGATGCTGAATCTCGAGTACAACCGCATCGTCGTGGACCTCACGGTCGATTCGAGCGCGATACTCGGGCCGCGTTTGCGCGCGGGCGAACTCGACCTGGTGATTCAGGTGGAAGAAACGGCGGAGCACGAAGCGTCGATCGTCTCGACCTTGCTGGCGAGCTATCCCGTGCGCTGGATCGCGCGCAGCGATCTGATACCGGCCAGCCGCGCGAAACATGTGCAGACCTTGTTGAGCAAGCCCGTGCTGACGTTCGGACGTGGCACCGCGCCTCAAGTGGCGGTCGAAACGATCGTGCAGGCGCTCGCGAGGCGCGCCGGCGTGCCGCTCGCGCAGACCCAGGTGACCTGCATGCCGTCGGTCGCGGTGATCGTCAAACTGGTGCGCGACGGTTACGGGATTGCGGCCGTGCCCGCTCTATTCGTCGAGCCTTATCTGAGCCGTGGCGAACTCGGGCAATTGCAGGTGCGGCCCCTGCCGCCGCCGATCGACGTCGCGATGTACTACCGCGACGATGCCGACGTCGGCGTGCTCGCGGCATCGCGTGTCGCGCGCAACGCGTGCGATCAGTATGCGAAGGCGATGGGGCGCCAGTTGATCGGGAAACGCTGAGGCATGCTGACGAATTCGCCGTGGCTCATTCAGTGCGCGTCGAGACGCCGTCGCGCAGTGGCCACGAGCCGATCGAACGCGAAGCTGCTGGCGGCGAGCGCGGCGGTATCCGGAAAGTGTTCGCGAGCGATATCGGTCAAGACCTGGCCCGGCGGCGTTTCGATCAGCACGTGCGCGCCCAATTCCTGCATGACCGTGAGCGCGTCGAACCAGCGCACGGTGTAACGCATATTGGTCGCGAGATCGTCGCGGATCGCATCCGCCGTGTACAAAGGGCGGCCGCCGCGATTGCCGACATAGATGCCTTGCGGGGTATGGAAGGGCACGTCGCTGGCGTAAGCGACCAACTCGTCGGTAGCCTGCGCGAGCAGCTCGCAATGGGACGGCACGCTGACCGCGAGGCGAGTGGCCTTGCGCGCGCCGGCGGCAAGCGCGAGAGCGATGAAGGCGTCGAGCGCGTGGTTCGCGCCGGCTATGACTATCTGGCGCGGCGCGTTCACATTGCCGATATAGACATGCTGCCGGGCGTCAGCAGCGTGCCGCGCGGCGAGTGTTTCCACCTGATGCTCGGTCAAACCCACGATAGCGGCGAGTCCGTAGCCGCACGGGTACGCGGCTTCCATCAACTCGGCCCGGCGGCGGACCATTTTCAGCGCGTCTTCGAAGTGAATCGCGCCGCAGCTCACTGCCGCCGGGTAGGCGCCGACCGATAAGCCCGCGCTGATCTCCGGCACGAGCTGTTCGTCGGCTAGCGCGCGGGTGATCGCCACGCCCGCGACCGTCAAGCCGATCTGCACCGCAACGGTCGAGCGCAGGGCGTCCGGCGTGTCCAGCGTGAGTACATCGACGCCGAGCACCCGCGACGCCTCCTCGAGCGTGTCGAGCACTGCTTGATGCTGGGGCAGCCGATGCAGGAACCCCTCGGTCTGCGCGCCCTGGCCCGGGAACAGCAGCGCGAGCATCAGGCGTCGCCCCCGTGAGCCGTGACGGCCCAGGGATCGGCGATCAATTGTGGGCCGCGCGCGTGGCGTGCCAGCACGCGCGGTTTGCCCGCCGCCCACTCGGCGAGCGCCACGCCGCCGGCGGGCGTGTCCAGTTGCGCATCGACGCGAACGCCGACGCGTTGCGCGAGCGCTTGCAGATAGTCCCGCAGTCCGCTTGCGACACTTGGTGCAAGCGGTTGGTCGTGGGCCCGGATCAGCAGATCGAGATCGCTCGATGCCGTCACTGCCGGCACGTGCGTCGCCAGTTCGAAACCGGCGCTGCCGGTCGGTCCCCACGCGAAGGCGCTCAACGGGCCGGCCGCGTCGTTCTGCAACGCGGTGAGCGCGGCGAAAGCGGGCAGGGCGTTGCGCCCTTCGAGCGGCGTGCACGACAAAGCGAGCGCTTCAGGCGACACGGCGCTCACCACGTCGGCGGACGATGCCCACGTGCCGTAGCGCTGCGACCGGCCGACGCCGCGCAGACCGATCGCGACAAACCCGTCGCCCGCCAGCGCGCGTCTGACCACCGCATACGGCGCGCGTTCAAAAGCCTCGCGCACCCACGACGGTTCACCATCGAACGCCTGCAAGCGTTGCAAACGCAACAGGTCATGCGGCCGCCAGCGCGCATCGCACGACAACGCGCGGTCGCTTGAAAACGGCGGCGCGGCGCACACTTGCATCACGCGGCATCCCATTGTTCGGCAAGGCGGCGGCGCACTTCGATCGACGCCGCGCGGTTCTTCTGCGCCGCCGCCGATTCCAGCCGATGCGCGAGATTGCGGCGGCCGTCGTCGCGCACGCTGCGAATCTGCTCGTTCAACATCTGGCGCACGCGCTCGATCTGCGCGGCGTCGGGCGCGTCTGCATCGATCCCGTCGATCAACTGGTCCAGCAGGCCGAGCTTGGCGAACGACGCCATCGAGTACGACATCGGCACGATGGTTTCGCCGAGCGCGTCGAGGGCTTCGACCGTGCGGCGCGTGACGCGCGCGGCGGCTTCCTTGCCCATCGCGTGAACCATGGTGCCGGGCGCGTCGAGCGCGACGATGCGGTTGGCCTGATAGCCGTGCGCGAGGAAGGCGCCCGACATCGCCGGTCCGACGATCAGCGCGATCACCGGATGACCCGCCTCGCGGGCGGCCGCGTAGGCGTCGACAGCCGCCGCGCAGGCGAGGTGAATGCCGAGCATCTCTTCGCGATAGCCGTAGGCCTGGCTTTTCACATCGACGATCGCGACGATCGGGCGGCGCGTGCCGCTCGCCGCATCTTGCGCGATCGCGCCGCGCACGGCGCGCGCGAGCCGCCAGCCCTGTTCGAGGCCGACCACGTTATCGGTCGCGCGCGCAAAGCGGTTGGCGGGATCGGGCACCACCGAGAAAAAATGCGCGGTCTCGCCGCCGAGTTGCGCGTCGCCGCTCAACACGGGGGCCGGGCTCGTCGATTCGCCGGCCAGCGCCTGGAACCAGCGCGCGCCGCGGCTCAGTTGTGCATCGCTCATGCTTGCTCCTTGCGCGATTCGGTTTGCGCGTGCCGATTGAACACGTCACGCATGGTATCCGGGGTGACGCTGGCGGGATCGATCCGTGCAAGCCGGTCGAGGAAAGTGTCGACCTGTTCGCTGCGATGCGCCGCCGGCACGCCTTGCGCGAAGGCCGCGCGCACGGCGGCGCGGATCGCGTCGGCGTCGTCGTCGACCAGTTGATCGGCAAGCGCGGTCGCGGTGCGCTGTTCGCCGCCGATCAGTTGCCACACGCGGCGGCGATCGCTTGCATCGAGTTCCTCGATGCCGGCTTCCTGTTCGATCACTTCGGGGCCGTTCATGCCCAGACGCCCTTGCTTCGTCACGACCAGATACGAGCACAACGCGGCCGCCAGCGACATGCCGCCAAAGCACCCGACCATGCCCGCGATCACGCCGACCACCGGCACATGGCGGCGCAACGCGACGATGGCCGCCTGAATCTCCGAGATCACCGCGAGGCCGAGGTTGGCTTCCTGAAGCCGCACGCCGCCGGTTTCGAACAGCACCACGGGCCGCACGATCTTGCCGTGTTCGCAGTCGCGCAGGGCCAGTTCGAGCGCCGCGGCGATCTTGCTGCCCGACACTTCGCCGATGCTGCCACCCTGGAACGCGGACTCGATCGCGGCGACCACGGCGGGCTCGCCGTCGATGGTGCCGCGCGCGATTACGCAGCCGTCGTCGGCCTGGCAGACCACGCCCTGCAACGGCAGCCACGGCGATTCGATCTTGTCGAACGGGCCGAGCAGTTCGCGGAAGGTGCCCGCATCCAGCAGCGAACGGGCGCGTTCGCGTGCCGGCAGTTCGATGAAACTCTCGCGCAGCATCGGCGCGCCATGATTGTTCGCCGCCGTGTTCATGCGTCGTCTCCCTGTTCGGCGGCTTCGACCGCTTCCGCAAGGCGCAATGCGACCACGCCGGGCGTCGCGCCGAAGTCGTTGATTTCGATTTGCGCGGCGCCGTCGTAGCGCGTGAAGAAGCGGTCGAGCACGCTTTTCCAGATGTGGCTATAGCCGTCGACGCTGGTGCGCACGACCACATGCGCGCTCAGTGCGCCAGCCGGCGCGGCGGGCGAGAGCAGTACTTCCAGATCGCCCGAGCCCACCACGCCGACATGCGCGCGGGTCGTGACGGCGCGTTGCGCCGGATAGTCGAAGGTCAGATGTTCCATGAGTCTGGGCTCCCGTTGGCGTCGTGATGCGCCAGCATGTCGAGAAAGAGAGTGGCGGCGAGCAGATCGGCCGCGCCGCCGGGCGATGCGTTGAGCGACAGCAATTCGTGTTCGAGTCGGGTGAGGGCGGCGCGGCCCGCGGGCGTCGAACTGCCGCCCGCGTCCAGCACGCGTTGCGCGCCGCGCTGTCCGGCGTGCAGACCGGGCAACCCCGCGCGATGCAACAGGCAGGTGTCGTCCAGCCGCGCCATGATCGAGAGCAGCGTGTCGACGCGCGCGGCGTTTTCGTCGATGCCGCGCTCGCGCGCCGTAAGCAGCGCAGGCAGGCCTACGTCGATCACATGCGGGAAGCCGTCTTGCGCTTCGCGGCGCGCTCCGCCGACCTGATAGCGCCGGCGCGCGCGTTCGCCGTGACTGTCGGAAGGCGCGGCGAAGCGATCCGGAAAGCACGCGATCTGCGCGGCGACCGCGCAGATGCGCGACCCATTCAGCCGCGCGGCGCCGGCGGGCAGCGACGCGCCCGCGACCAGCAGGCCGACGATCCAGATCGCGCCGCGATGCGCGTTGCTGCCGCCGGTGGCGCGCAGCATGGCCAGTTCTCCGGCGCGGCCGATCTGCGCGAGTTCGGTGCGCAACAACGCGGACGGCTCGCCGCGGCGGCGCGCCGCGCGAGCGAGCGTCGCGAAGGTCGGCTCGAGCGCGTTTGCCGAGCGCAGCATGGTGTCGAGATCGAGGTCGCGATGCGCGCCGCTGCCGCGCCGGTCGACCAGCGCGGGCTTGGGCGTGAGTTGCGCTTCGTCGATGAGCGCGGTGACCGCGTAGCGCGCGAGATGCGCGTCGCCGAGCGTGGGCGCGAGGCGCATGGGGCGCGCGGTGGCGTGCGAAATCCTGGCGGCCTCGGCAACACAGGCAACTCCGCCAGCCTCGGCACCTCCAGCGGATCCGTCAACTTCGGCGTACGAATTGGCCGGCATCGCACGTGTCGTGCGCGCGCACGAGGCCGGCGCCTGCGTACGCGCGAGCAATGCAGCGGGCGCCATGCTTACCAGCTCCTGAAGCGCGCCGGCGGCTCGTACAGGCCGCCCGACCACGTCACCAGATCGTCGATGCTGCGCGCGGCCAGCAGCGAGCGCTTGGCCTCGCCGCGGCGAATGCCGAGATCCTCGGGATACGCGACGATGCCGCGCCGGCGCAGCTCCGCCGTCTTCTCCGGTTTGGCGCGCAGCCCGATCGGCGTCACGCCGGCCACGGCGGCGATCGCCGCGCGCCGCTCGTCGATGCCTTCGGCCTTGTGCAGATGCGCGATGCCTTCCTCGGTGACGACATGGCTGACGTCGTCGCCGTAGATCATGACAGGCGCGATCGGCATGCCGTTTTTCGCGCCGACCGCGACGGCGTCGAGTTCATCGACGAAGGTCGGCTCGCCGCCTTTTTTGTAGGTTTCGGCCATTTGCACGACGAGTTTGTGACCGCGCGATACCGGCCCTTGATCCCGCAGCAGCTTGAGCCACGCTTCGCTCGAATGCCGCCGGCCGCGTGGATCGTGGCCCATGTTCGGCGCCCCGCCGAAACCGGCCAGGCGGCCGCGCGTGACGGTCGACGAATTGGCGTCGGCATCGATCTGCAGGGTCGAGCCGATAAACAGATCGACGCCGTATTGGCCGGCCAGTTGGCACAGCACGCGATTCGAGCGCAGGCTGCCGTCATTGCCGGTGAAGAACACGTCGGGCCGCGCCTCGATATACGCTTCCATGCCGACTTCGCTGCCGAAGCAATGAATACTGTCGACCCAGCCCGATTCGATCGCGGGAATCATGGTGGGATGCGGATTGAGCGTCCAGTTGCGACAGATCTTGCCCTTCAGGCCGAGCGACTCGCCGTAGGTGGGCAGCAGCAATTCGATCGCCGCCGTATCGAAACCGATGCCGTGATTCAGCGAGCTCACGCCGTACGGTTCGTAGATGCCGCGAATCACCATCATCGCGGTGAGCACCTGCAGGTCGCCGATATGGCGCGGATCGCGCGTGAACAGCGGCTCGACGGCGAACGGCCGGTCCGCCTGCACGACCACGTCGACCCATGAACCCGGAATGTCGACGCGCGGCAATTCGTCGACGATCTCGTTGACCTGCACGATCACGATGCCGTGACGGAAGGCGGCCGCCTCGGCGATGGTCGGCGTGTCCTCGGTGTTCGGGCCGGTGTACAGATTGCCGTGGCGGTCGGCTTTTTCCGCGCACAGCAGCGCGACGTGCGGCGTCAGATCCACGAACATGCGCGCGTACAACTCGACGTACGTATAAATCGCGCCGATTTCCAGCTGGCCGTCTTCGAGCAGTTGCGCGACCCGCAGGCTTTGCGGTCCGGCAAACGAGAAATCGACTTTATGCGCGATGCCGCGCTCGAACAGCGTCAGATGCTCCGGACGGCCAATGCTCGAAATCAGCAGATGCACGTCGTGGATCTTCTGCGGATCGACCTTGGCGAGCGAGCGGGACAGGAAGTCGGCCTGCTTCTGGTTGTCGCCTTCGAGGGCGACGCGGTCACCCGGTTGAATCAGTGTTTCGAGCGCGTCGACGATGCGGTTCGCCGGCAGTACGCCGTCTTCGAGCCAGGGGGCGATGGCGGCGAGGCGACGGTTCTTTTCGTCGCGGCGCGTGGTCCACGAACGGGCGGTGGGGGCGGACACTGCGGACGCAGCGGCTTCGGCGGGTCGGTTCATCGGCTTCTCTCAGCTCCCGGTGGCGGCGCGCGGGCGTCTGCCGCGCGGCTTGGGTTGATTGGCTAGCGCGGCTTCGGCCCGCGCGCGTTCGGTCAAAAAACGATAAAGCAGATCGCCCGTGCCGAGCAGATGCGCGACGACCAGCTTCTGCGCGGCGGGAATGTCGCGGTGTTGCACGGCGTCGAGCAGGGCTCTGTGTTCATTGTCGGACTCGCCCTTGTAAGACGGCAAGCCGAACTTCAGGCGCAGATATCTTTCCCCGCGCCGATGCAGCGTGCCGATCATGTCCTCAAGTTGCGCCCGGCCCGCCGGCGCATACAGGCTCATGTGAAACGCGACATTGCGCGCGACGTACTGCGACGGGTCCGCCTCGCGTTCGGCGGCGCGGCACAGTGCGGCCGATTCGCGCAACGTGGCGGCGGTGTGATTGGGAATGGCGAGGCCGATGGCGAGGCTCTCCAGCGCGGAACGGATCTCGTAGATTTCGCGTGCTTCTTGCGCCGACAAGGGCGCGACGGTCGCGCCCTTGTGCACGGCGGCCTTGGCCCAGCCCTCGCTCTCCAGTTGCCGCAAGGCCTCGCGCACGGGAATGGCGCTGACCGAAAAATGCCGCGCGATCGCGTCCTGCCGCAGCGGCGCGCCGGGCGCGAGCGTGCCGTCCACAATCGCCGCCCGCAGCGCCTCCGCGATCAGGCGGGACGTGCTTTCACGCGGCGCCGCCGCGGGTAGGAGCGGGCTGCGCGCCGGGGCGTCCAGGGGAAAACCATCTGTTGCGTCGTTCATAATATTAAATATTATATATGAAAAGATGCGAATTACAGGCGGGCAAACCCGCAAAAGAGACGTGCCGTTCTGCCCGCACAGTCTTCTGACCGGTGGTGCAGCGACACTCCAGGGTCATCCCGCGCGCGCCATCTCTCGTCGTTCCCGTTACGTACATTAACCGTTGGGCCGGAGGAGCATGATGAATTCACTAACCGACCGTACGTCGGCCGCGCGGCGCCGCACGCCGCTCAATCGGTCGCAGATCGTGGGTTTCTGGGGGGCGTGGGCAGGCTGGACGCTCGACGGGATGGACTCGTTCATCTACGCGCTCGTGTTGACGCCGGCTTTGACGGAACTGCTGCCGCGCTCGGGTTATGCGGCCACGCCGGCGAACGTCGGCCTCGCCGGCTCGATCCTGTTCGCGCTGTTTCTGGTCGGCTGGGGACTGTCGTTCATCTGGGGCCCGCTCGCCGACCGCTTCGGCCGCACCAAGGTGCTGGCCGGCACGATCTTCACGTTCGCCATTTTCACGGGGCTCGCGGCGACCTCTCACAATGTGTGGGAACTCGGCATCTATCGCTTCATTGCCGGCGTCGGCATTGGCGGCGAGTGGGCGCTGGCCGGGACGTACGTGGCGGAGGCGTGGCCGGAAGACCGTCGCAAGATGGGCGCCGGTTATCTGCAAACGGGTTACTACGCCGGCTTCTTCCTTGCCGCGGCGCTGAACTATACGGTCGGCGTGCATTATGGCTGGCGCGCGATGTTCCTGACCGGCGCGGTGCCCGTGGTGGTCGCGATTCTGATCCTGCTGCGCGTGAAGGAGTCGGAGAAGTGGGAGAAGGCCGAGGCGGCCACCGTCCGCACCAAACCGCTGCGCGAGATCATGGGGCCGGTGTACCGGCGCCGCACCTGGGTCGCGTGCATTCTGCTGACCATCGCCATCATCGGCTTGTGGGCGGGTGCGGTGTACGAACCGTCCGCCGTGATTCAACTGGCAACCCGGGCCGGCATGGCCAAAAACGATGCGATCAGAACGGCGTCGCTTGCCACGGGTTTGCTGTCCATCGCGACGATCCTCGGCTGTCTCGCGTTGCCGCCAATCGCCGAGCGTATCGGCCGCAAGAAGACGCTGGCGATCTACTTTCTCGGCATGGCGATAGCGATCGTCGGCAGTTTCGGCTGGGCGTTTTACCTGCCCAACGGACTCGCGCCGTTCATCGCGTGGCTCTTCGTGCTGGGGTTCTTCGGCGGCAATTTTGCGCTGTTCAGCTTGTGGCTGCCGGAGCAGTTCGAAACCCGCGTGCGCGCAACGGCGTTTGCCTTCTGCACGTCGTTCGGACGGTTCGTCGGCGCGGGCGTCAATTTTCTGCTCGGCGCGGCGGTGCTGCATATGCATACGCTCGGCGTGCCGGTGGCGTTGACGGCGCTCGCTTTTATCGTCGGCCTGTTCGTGATTCCGTTTGCGCCGGAGACGAAGGGCGAAGTGTTGCCGCAGTGAGGTGGGCCGTCGGCCGGGCGCACCCGAATCTCAATCCGCCTCGCGTCGCGCCCGTCCGCGAGGCTGCAGCCACGAAAGCAACGGCCACCCGAGATTGACGCCCAGACTCGCGATCACGATCAACGCCATGCCCGCAAGTTGCGGCATCGACAGCGCCCGCCCGTACACGAGGGCATCCACTACGATCGCGGTCAGCGGATACACGAACAGCAGCACGGCAATGATGGGCGTGCTCAGCTTGGGCAGCGCGCCGTAAATCAGCACATACGAGAGCCCCGTATGCAGCACGCCCATGCCGACCAGCCAGAACCACTGCATCGGGCCGATATGCACGGCGGTGAGCGGCGCGATGAACGGCAGGCACACGACACCGACCGCGCACTGCGCGAGCGTCAGCAGATGCGGCCGTAAACTGCCGAGCCCTTTGGCGATCAACGTGACGCTCGCGTACAGCACCGAGCCCGCCAGCGCTTCGCCGATGCCGATCAGGTAGCTCGTGTGGCCTTGCAAATTCTCCGTGGCCGCCACGCCCGACGCGAGCACGAGTCCCACGAAAGCCGTCGCGATCCAGCCGAGCCGGTCCACGCCGAGGCGCTCGTTGAACAGCGCCGCGCCGATCAGCACGACCCAGAACGGCTGCACGTGAAACACGACGGTGGCGACCGCGATGCCGGTACGGTGAATCGCATCGAAGAAACCGACCCACTGCGTGACCATCAGCGCGCCCGAGATCAGCGCCAGCGCGACCGTGCGTCGCGTGAAATGCGCGTGCGTGAAAAAGCCTTTCCACGCGCAATACGCGGCGAGTGAGAGAAAGCCGAACAGGCAGCGAAAGAACACGAGCGTCAGCGCGCCGAGCCGCGCTTCCTCGACGAAGACGCCGAGCGTGCCCATCAACAGCCCGCCGCTCGCCAGCGTGATGGCGCCATGTTGGCGTTGGGTGAGGGACATGCGCAAGCGGCTCCGTGATCCGATGCCACGAGTATTGCGCGGCTTGCACGGCACCGACAAACGAATTAAATTGAGCAATTCCATAAGCTGAATTGATAAATCATGCACCCCGAATTCGACGTCGATCTGCTGCGCACTTTCGTCGCGGTGGTCGAAACGGGCAGCTTCACGAAGGCGTCGGCGACCGTGCATCGTTCGCAGGCGGCCGTCAGCATGCAGATCAAGCGGCTCGAAACCATGCTCGGCACCACGCTGTTCGCCCGCAACACGCGCAACCTGTCGCTCACGCGGCCGGGCAATACGCTGCTCGAATACGCGCGGCGCGTGCTGGCGCTGCATGAGGAGGCGTGGTCGGCGATCGTGCGGCCCGAGGTTACCGGGCGGGTGGTGCTCGGCGCCCCGGACGATTACGTGTCCTCGCTGCTGTCGCCCGTGTTGCGGCGTTTTTCGAATCTATATCCGCACGTGGAGATCGAAATCGTCTGTGCGCAGAGCACCTCGCTCGCGCCGATGCTCGCCGACAACAAGATCGATCTCGCCTTCGTCACGCGCGACCGCAAGCTGCGCGGCGAATTCGTGCGCAGCGAGCCGATGGTGTGGGTGGGCGCGTCGCTGGACACCCCGGTGCTGGCCGCATCGCCGCTACCGGTGGGACTCTACGAGCCGGGCTGCGTGGCGCGCCAGCATACGCTCGCCGCGCTGGACGGCGCGCGCATCCGCTATCGCGCGGCGTTCAGCAGCGCGAGCCTGATGGGACTGGTGGCGACCGTGGACGCGGGATTGTCGGTGATTGCGCTGACGCGTTGCAGCGTGCCGCCGCGGCTCGCGATTCTGGGCGAAGCACAAGGCTTGCCGAAGATCGCGCCGCTGGAAATCGTGGTGGCGCGCAGCGCGAAGTCGGACCGGCCGACCTGCGACTATCTGGCCGCGCAGATGATGCAGGATCTGTCGCTGCGGCCCCAGGCTCAGCCGCGGGCGTAAGCCGTCACTTCGCCGTCCACCGCGATCCGCACCTGCTCGCCCGGTTGCGGGCAAAGATAGCCCGGCACGCGCGCGCGGATCATGGTCCGCGTGTCGGAGCGCAGTTGCAGCGCGACGCTGGCGTCCGGCCCCTGGAAGATCACAGCCGTGACGACAGCTTCATGAATCCCCGCGCCGTCGGGCATCGTTTCGTCGCCGCGCAACAGGCGGATCTGTTCCGGCCGCAGCATCACGTCGACCGCGCCTTGGCCGGTCGGCCCGGATAACGGCAATTCGCCCAGCTCGCAGCTCACCCGGCCCTGCCGGACCACGCCCGGCAACAACACCGCCTCGCCGACGAACGATGCCAGCTCGCGCGTCACGGGCCGGCGGTAGAGCGTCTCCGGCGTCGCTGTCTGGATCATCCGGCCGTTCCACAACACCGCCACCTCATGGCCGAGCGACAACGCCTCGGATTGATCGTGCGTCACCAGCACGGCCGTCGCGCCGCTCGTGGCCAGCGCGTTTGCCACGGCTTGCCGGGTTTCGAGCCGCAACGCGGCGTCGAGCGACGAGAAGGGTTCGTCGAGCATCACCAGCGTGGGCGACGGCGCGAGCGCGCGCGCCAGCGCGACGCGTTGCTGCTGGCCGCCCGATAGCTGCTGCGGCGCGCGCTCGCCGAAGTTCGCCGGCAAGCCGACCAGCTCCAGCAACTCGGCCACGCGATGCCGCGCGCGGCGCTGCGCGCGCGGCAAGCCGAACACGATGTTCTGCGCCACGGACAGATGCGGAAACAGCGCGCCTTCCTGCGGCACGTAGCCGATGTGGCGCTGTTCCGACGGCACATGCAGGCCGTCGCCGGCCACCCGCCGGCCGTCGATGTCGATACTGCCGCCATCCGCGCGCTCGAAGCCGCACAGCAGGCGCAGCAGGGTGGTCTTGCCGCTGCCCGACGGACCCAGCAGCGCGAGCAGCATGCCGCGCTCGACCGAAAGATCGATGCCGTGCAGCACCGGCGTGCCGTCGAATGATTTTTGCAGCGCGCGGATACGAAGTTCGCTCATGACAATCCGATGGTAAAAGCGCGGCGCCTCAGCCGCGTTCGCCGAGTAGCGCCGATTTGCCGAGCAGTGCGAACAGCAGGCCCGAGGCGAACAGCGAAATGCCGGTGAGCAACGCCGCGTACGGCGCCGCCGCGGCGAACGCCATCGTCGAGGTGTCGGCCCAGACCTGGGTGGCGAGGGTTTGCGTGTCGAGCGGGGAGAGCAGCAGCGTGGCGTTCAGTTCGGTGACGACCGAGATGAACACCATTGCCGCGGCCGCGCCGAGGCCGGGCGCCGCCAGTGGCAACACCACGCGAAACAGGGTTTGCGGCCAGTTCAGGCCGAGCGCGCGCGCGGTTTCCTCGAGGCGCGGCTGCGCCTGCATGAAGGCGGCGCGCACACTCACCAGCGCCACCGGCATGAACAGCATGGCGTAGGCGATCACCAGCAGCGTCGCGCTCTGATAGAGCGGTTGCAGCATGTGCACCGCGAGCGACACGATCGCGAGCGCGATCACCAGACCCGGCACGCCTTGCGCGAGAAACACCGTGCGTTCGAACAGCGTCGCGAAACGGCTCGGATAGCGCACCAGCAAAAACGCGAGCGGCACGACGAGCAGCGTGGTCAACAGTGCGGCGGCAAGGCCGAAACCCAGCGACGAAAGCGTGGCGTTGAACAGCAGTTCGGGCGAAACATCGGCCGGCGTAACGGCGGCCGCGCCCGGCTGGGTGAGCCAGTAGCCGATCATGCCGAGCGGCCCGCCGAGGGTGGTGACCGACAGCAGCGCGAAGCCGGCGACGACGATCCAGCGCCACACGCCGAGGTCGTAGCGCAGGACCGCGCGGCGTGTCCCGCGATCGACGCGTTCATAGCGCGCCGCGCCGCGCACGCGAAACTCGAAGGCCAGCACGATCAGGCAGATCACGATCAGCAGGCACGCGAGCAGCGACGCGCCGCCGCCATCGAAACTGGTGCGGAATTCCGCGTAGATCTGCGTGGTGAACGTGCGAAACCGCAGCAGCGTGAACGCGCCGAACTCGGACAGCACGCCGAGCGCCACCAGCAGCATGCCGCCGAGCAACGCGGGACGCAGTTGCGGCAGCACCACGCGAATGAAGCTGGTCCAACGGTTGCAACCGAGTGCGCGCGCGCTTTCTTCGAGCGCGGGATCCATGTTGCGCAATGCCGCGGCGACCGGCAGATAGACGAGCGGAAAATACGCGCAGGTCAGCACGAGCAGCGCGCCCGCGAAGTCCTGCAAATCCAGGCTCAGCGACACCCACGCATAGCTCGAGATGAAGGCCGGCATGGCGAGCGGCGCGGCGCTCAACACCGCCCACGCGCGGCGTCCGGGCAAATGCGTGCGTTCGACGAACCACGCCGCGGCTGTGCCGATCACGGCGCACACCAGCGTGGCCGAGACGGTGATCGTCAACGTGTTGATCAGCAGTTCGCCGACGAGCGGCCGGAACACCAGATCGATCGCTTCATGGGCGCCGAAGCTCGCGGCACGCCAGAACGTGAACGCGATCGGCAGCACCACCAGCAAAGCGCAGAGCGCCGCCGCCGCGAACAGACCGCGCGGCGCGCGCGAACGGGCGCGCGCCGGGAGCGGGGCGACGGCAGGTGGGCCGGCCGACAAAGCTTCGCTCATTTACAGCAGGCCTGCCTGACGCAGCAGCTTGCCGGCCTGGCTGTCGTCGCCGAGTTGCTGGATGGTCAGCGGCGGCGGGCTCAACTCGGCGAAAGGCTTGAGGATCGGGTCCGGAGCGACGCCCGCGCGCAGCGGATACTCGAACATCACGTGGCTGTTCGCCATTAACTGTTGCGCGCGATCGCTCACCAGGTAAGCGAGAAACTTCTGTGCGCCGTCCGCGTTGTGCGCGGACTTGAGCACCGCGGCGCCCGATACGTTCACTGCCGCGCCGGCGTCGCCGTTGCCGAAGTGATAGATCGCGCTGCGGGTCTTGCCATCGCCGAGCTCGGCATGCAGACGCGCCCAGTAGTAGTTATTGACCAGACCGGTCGCGACACCGCCGCGATTCACGGCGGCGACCACGCCTTCGTCGTCGTCGAAAATCTGCGCGTTGGTTTTCAGGCCCTTGAGCCATTGCAGCGTTTGCGCTTCGCCCTTCAGCGCGAGCACGGCGGAGACGAGCGGCAGGAAGTCGCCGTCGCTCGGGGCAATGCCGATCTTGCCTTTCCACTCCGGTTTGGCGAGATCGAACAGCGATTGCGGCAGTTGCGAAGCCTGCAGCTTGATGGTGTTGTAGGCGAGCACGTTTTCACGCGCGGTCACCGCGACCCATGCGCCGCCCGGCGAGCTGAAACGCGCCGGCACGGTGGCGAGCGTCGAGCTATCCACCTTGTTCAGCAGGCCTTTCTCTTCGAGCAGCATCAGCTCTGGCGAGTTTTCCGTGAAGTACACGTCGGCGGGCGTGGCCGCGCCTTCCGCGACGATCTGCGCGGCCATCGCCGGGCCTTCGCCGTTGCGGATCTTCACCGAAATGCCCGACTGCTTTTCGAAGTCCCTGGCGAGCAGATTGACGACCTGCTCGTGTTGCGCGTTATACAGCGTGATCGACGCGGCGTGCGCCGCCGACGGCGCGGTCGCGAAAGCGGTCAGCGTGAGCGCGGCCGCGCTGCCCAGAATACGCAGGCGAATGCCAAACCAGTTGTAAGCCATGATCCAGAAATCCGTTGTGATGGTGTAGGTGAGCGGTGTGGGGTCGACTGCCCGGTTCACATTACGTCTCGAACAATCCCGCGCCGATATACGAGCCCGGCTTCGCGCCCGGCGGCACGGCGAAAATCGCGCTGCCGACGTGCGTCGTGAACTGGTTCATCATGTCGAACTTCGCGAGCCTGTCGTTGATCGGAATGAAGCCGGTGCGCGGGTCGCTTTGGTGTGCAATGAAGATGAGGCCCGCGTCGTATTCCGTTTCCTGGCGCCATGGCGGCCAGCGCTCGATATAGAAGTTGGTGCCGTCGTTATACGAGTACGAACGGCGCAGAATCTGCGCGCCGTTGTTGCTCGCCTGATTCGACAGACGCACGTGCGAGTTCTCCGGAATCACCGGATTGCCGTCCTTGTCCTCTGCCTTCAGGTCCACGGCATCGAACTCGTTCTTCTTGCCGATCGGCGCGCCGCTGTATTTGTGACGTCCGAACACCTGTTCCTGAAAGTCCAGCTCGGTGTTGTCCCAGTGCTCGAGCGTGATGCGGATGCGCCGCACGACGGTGTAGGTGCCGCCTTCCATCCACGGCGCGTCGGCGCTGGCGCCGGCCCAGACGAATTCGTTCATCAACTGCGGCTTCGCCGTGGACGGATTGTTGGTGCCGTCCTTGAAGCCCATCAGGTTGCGCGGCGTCTGACCGCGCGGACCCGACAGGAAACCGGCCTGGCCCCAGCGCATGGCCGCCGTGCCGTAAGCGAGACGGGCCAACTGCCGGACCGCGTGAAACGCGACTTGCTGGTCGTTCGCGCAGGCCTGGATGAACAGGTCGCCGCCGGTTTTCTCCTTGATCAGCTGGTCGCCGTTAAAGCGCGGCAGATCGACGAGCGCGTCGGGGCGGCGCGCGGCGAGGCCATAGCGATCCTTGCCTTCGTGCGTGAACAGACCCGGGCCGAAGCCGAATGTGATCGTCAGGCCGCACGGGCCGAGACCGAGCACGTCGCCGGAGTCGGGGGCGGCCTTGCTGGCGCCGGCGCTGTCTGTCGGCAGCGGCGCGGCCGTGCCGCCTTGCGTCAGACGCGCGGCCGCGTCGGTCCAGGCGCGCAGCAGCGCGATCACGTCCTCACGCCTGTCGGTGCTCAGGTCGAGCGCGGCGACATAGGTGTGGCTTTGCTGCGGTGTGACGATGCCGCCTTGATGCGCGCCGTAGAACGGCTCGACGGCCAGTTGCGGATCGGCCGGAGCGTGCGGCTGCGTTCTGGCCTGCGCGTTCTGCGAGGTGGTCAGACCCGTGCCGAGGCTCGCGCCGGCCGCGACCGCGGCGCCGCCCGCCTTGAGAAACCCGCGCCGTGAGGGCCGCGGGGGGTGATCGGTTGACATGGTTACTTCACCTTCTTTCGGCGTTGGAACATTCTTCAAGTCACTTCGCGAGCACGAGCGTGTTCACGTCGTCCTGCACGTAGTAGAACCCGTCGCCTGCAGGCGTCATCGCGAGGCCGAACAGGTCGCCGTTGCCCGGAGGCGATTGCGCCTTGTCGGTGTCGATCCAGCGCGCGTAGATCTGCTTGCCGCTCGCCGGATCGATTTCGACGATCTGGCCGTTCAGCGCGTTGGTCACGAGCAGGTGGCCGTTGGGCGCGGTGACCATCGCGAGCGGGCGGTGCAGCAGACCGTCGGCGGTCAGTTGGCGGCCGACGCCCGCGCTCGTGTCGCGCGTCATCGGTTCGTCGATTTCGGTGATGCGGTTGCCGATCGCGTCGGACACGTACAGCAGTTTCTGATCGGCCGAGAGCGCGAGGCCGGTCGGGCCGACGAGGAATACGCCCTTGTCCGCCTGCGCGCCGAAGTTGCTGCCCACCACCGTTTCCTTCTTCACGACGGGCGGCTTGCCGGCCGGCACGTCGAGGTCGAGGCGCAGCACGGTGGCCTGCTTGAACACCGGCGGATTGCCGTCCGCGCCGCCCACGCCGAAGCCGGCGTTGCTGACGAACAGCGTGGCGCTCGTGCCGTTGTCGACGACCGCCATGTTGCCCCACGGATCGTTGATGTTCGGGCTCGTGATGGTCGACGCGACCTTGCCCTGCGGATCGATCACGATCAGGCAGCCGGCGCCCTTGGTGCCGGTGGTGCCGTCGTTGCTCGGCGTGCTGCCGACGATCACGTAGCCGGACTTGAGCATCGTCATCGCGGTGGACAGGCCGATGCCGCCGGGGCATTCCTTCAGATCGCGCGGCACCGTGGCGAACACCGTCATCTCTCTGGTGTCCGGGTGATAGTCGATGATGGTGCTGCCGGTGCCTTGCAGATTGGTCGAGTTATTGAAGTTGCCGACCAGCACGTCGCCTTGCTTGAGCGTGCCCGCCGTGACCGGCGCGACCACCACGGCATACGGATTCTGGTCGCCGTTGCCGGGCACGGTGTTGATCAGCGTCGTGTGGTGCTTCACCGTTTCGAGGAAGCCTTGCGGCTCGGCCTGCGCGCTGCCGGCCGTCGCGAATGCGGCCACGCCGACAGCGGCGGCGAACAGAGGCACGGCGAGGCCCCGCGCAAGGGCCCGCGCCGCGCGCGGCGAAAACTGGCGCGTGGGATTGTTCACGATTGAGCCTCCGTGCCTGCGCACAAAGCGGTGGTTGCGGTCATGATCGAAAGCATGGAATTCGATGTGTCGGTAGCGGGTGAATTGGGCGCGAACGTCATCAGAAGTTGATGTTGGTCCGCAGTCCGATGACGAACGTATTGCGCAGCGGCTGCGCCGGATCGTTCGGATTCTGGCCAGCGCCGGCGTTGAACGTGTATTGGGCGTCGGCCTGCAGTTGCCACCACGGATTGACCTGATACTGATAGGTCGCCTCGAGTGTGGTTTCGCTGGTGCGCACGCCATACGGGCCGTTGCTGAACGCACGGCTATCCAGATCGAGGCCGTTCACGTGGTTGCCGACCTTGATGTAGGTGAGCGCGAGGCCCGCGCTGTCGTTGTCGCGGCCGGCGAACGGCGCTTTCATCACCACGCCGAGGTTGGCGGCGACACTCACCAGGTTGCGATCGCCGGGCGCGCCCATCACGCGGGCGAACACGCCGATGCTGCGCGGCCCGTCCGGGTCCGGGCGCCAGACCATCTGGTCGGCCACGGCGTAGAAGCTGTAGTCGCCGCGATGATTCGCGGCGACGCCGCTCGTGGCCGGATTCGCGAGCGACAGGCCGGTGTTGTCGTAGCGCTGATCCGCGAAGCTGCCGTTGTTGTACCAGACACCGACCTTGTAGGTGCCCGGCAAACCGCCGCCGCCCGCGGCGACCATTTCGCCGTCGGCCGGCTGGTTGATCGCATATTGCAATTCGCCGATGAACAGCGTGCCGTTGTGCAGATTGAAGTTGGTGCCGCTCTTGTTGTCCGGGTTGTTGCCGAGCGGATCGCCGTCGAACACGCCGGCCAGCGCGGTCAACGAAGGCGTGATCTGGCCGCGCACGCGCACGCCGAGGGCGGACAGCGGATACGCCGGGCCGCCGGACGGCATGTCGTACGAGGGCAGGGCGGGCCAGCCGAACATCGTGTTGACGAACAGCGCGGAGTACGTGCTGGTGATGAATTCCTGGTCGATACTTTGCTGACCGATCTTCACGTCGATGCGCTTGTTCAGGAACGATTGCTGGTACCACAATTCCCACAGGCGGGTGGCGTCGTCCGCTTCGATACCGCTCGCCGTATTCAGCGTGCCGAGTTTGTTCGCGCTGAGATTGGCGCCGTGAATCTGCAGCGCACTGACGTTGAACAGGCCGCCGGGCAAGCCGAATGCCTTTTGCGTGTCCAGTTGCACGGTGCCGGTCGTCAGGCCGTCGTAGTCGGCGCCGCGCGCGAGGCCGCCGCGCAGGTTGGCGAGCACTTCGCTGGTTTCGGTGAGCGTGAAGGTCACGCCGTATTTGCCGAGCCACGGGCGCAAGCCGCCGATGTCGCCGAGCATCTGCTGACGATTCCAGAACCCGGTCCACTGATTCGTCTGGGCCGCCTGGATCTTCAGGTCGGCCTCGGGCGCTTCCGGCGCGGCATCGGGATTGGCTTGAGCCTGGACCGCGCCGGCGGACAGCGAAGCCTAGGCGAACGCCGTGCAAAGCGCGGCACGCCGCACAGAGGGCAAGCCGGCCAGACGTGAACGGCACGCCGCATTGGCGCGGGGCAGACAATCGCGAAGCGGACGCGCTTTCGCGCCGGGTCCGTTGAAATGGGCGAATTTCATCGAAATCCTTATTGGTGTTGTATCGACTGATTTGAACCATCGCGGCACGTCGCCGCGTGCCCGCGATTTTGCCGCATGGTTCGCGACATCCAGTGCAGCAGTTGGCGAGATCGTACGCATGCGAAATGCGTGCGTCAACACAAATGAGAACGATTCGCATCAATATTACTGGCGCACAACTTTTTGCCTTACGTGCAGCTACTAGCTGGCTTCTGCGCGTAATTCGTCGTGAATATGGATGCAATAAAACCGTAAGACGGTAGTCATATCGAACGCGTTCGGGGGTGCGGTGTCGAACTCGCACGAATGCCCCGGAACGCCAAATAAGGAGATGGATATGAACAAACGCAAGGTATTGATTTCGCTGCTGGCGAGCGGCGGTTTGCTGGTGAGTGGCGTGTCGAATGCGCAGTTGAACCTCAAACAGTTCGGCATAGGCGGCGATGACAGTTCGGCGGGCGCCGGTGCGACGGCGTCGTCGGGCGGCGTCTCGCAGCTGTTGCAAACCTATGTGGGCGCGAACCAGCAAGTGCTCAGCGGTCAGTCGAGCCTTGCTTCCGCGATGGGCATGAGCAGCGCGGCCGGGCAGGCGCAACAGGCGGCCGGATTGCTGAGCGGCGGGACGCCGTCGGTGAGTCAGCTGACCCAGGTGGGCAGCACGCAGCAGTCGCTGTCGCAAACGCTGACCCAGGCGTTCGCGAGCCGTGCGAGCGGCGGTGCGTCGGCTACGCCGGTCAACAAGGAGGCCTTCACGGACGGCCTGTCGTCGCTAGGTAAAGGCGTGAGCCAGTACGCCAGCTTGCAGTCGGGGCTCGGCAGCATCGGCCAGATGAGTCCGTCGTCGCTGCTGCAGTCCGGCATGAATCCGCAGACGGCGCAGAGCGCCTCGTACATTGCGCAATCGGCGCCGGGGCAGTTGCAATCGTTGATGTCGACGCTGAGTGCCGCCGTGCAGTTCGCGTCGAGCCACGGCATCAGCGTGCCGTCGATCGCGACCTCGGCGTTAAAGGGCGGGCAGTAACAAGGGCAATCCGCTGCGGCGCCGGCCGCCATCTACGAAAACAGGTAAAGGCCGCGGCAGCGAGCGGACCATAAAAGCGGCTATGATCGATTCCCGACACCGCCCGGTCGCACATAGCCGACAAGCGTCCGGCGCCCAACACCATACCGGGACCCTGCCGATGTCTCATACAGTGAATCTGGAAAATTACTTTGCCCGCATAGGCTACGACGGTCCGCGCGCGGCCACGCTGGAAGTCCTGCAAACCCTTCACCGCTTGCATCCGCGCGCGATCCCGTTCGAGAACCTGAACCCGCTCACGCGGCGTCCGGTGAAGCTGGACCTCGACGCGGTGGAGCGCAAGCTCGTCACCGAACGCCGCGGCGGTTACTGTTTCGAACAGAACGCGCTGTTCGCCAACGTGCTGCTTCAGTTGGGCTTTACGGTCACGCCCTTGCTCGGGCGCGTGCTGTGGGGCCGCGAATCGGACGCCGTTCCGCCTCGCACGCATATGGTGTTGCGCGTCGACCTGAACGACGCAGCGTGGATCGCGGACGTCGGCTTCGGCAGCGTGACGCTGACCGCGCCGCTGAAGCTGACCGCGGGGCTCGCGCAGCCCACCGAGCTCGGCACGTTTCGCCTCGCCGACGCGTCGCGCGAGGCGCTCTATCTCGAAGTGCAGGCGCGCGACGAAAGCTGGGCGCGGGTCTACCGCTTCGATCTGCATCCGGTCGAGTGGATCGATTACGAAACCTCCAACTGGTACACATCGACATCGCCGGAAGCCATTTTTGCGAGCAACCTGATCGTGTGCCGCGTGTTGCCCGAGGCGCGGCTCGCGCTGCTCAACGATCAACTGAGCGAACGCGCCGCGGACGGCCGGCTCATCAGCGAGCGGCAACTCACGAGCGCCGACGAACTGGCCGCGTGTCTGCGCGATCGGTTCGGCCTCGATACCGGCGAGATCGACATCGCCGAGATATTCGAACGCGTGCGCACGCCGGCAACAACCACGTAGGAGAAAACGGTCATGGTCGCGCGCCTCGTCTTCCAAACGGTGGTCTGGCTGGCGGGCATGGGCGCGCTGCTGTTCGGCGCGGCGGGCACCTTTGCATGGCCGGCCGCGTGGTGGTACGTGATCGAGTTGGGCGTGCTGAGTCTGTGGATCGGCTTGTGGCTGGCGCGTCACGATCCCGGCTTGCTAGCCGAGCGTCTGTCGCCGTTCGTGCAGAAGCAGCAAAGCCGCTGGGACCGCATGTTCATGGTGGGCGTCTGCGTGGCGTGGTGCGGCTGGCTGGTCCTGATGGCGTTCGACGCGATGCGCTTTCATTGGACCGCGCCGCTGCCGGTCGTGCTGGTCAGCTTGGGCTCGCTCTGCGTGTTCCTCTGTCTCTTCATGTGCCGCTTCGTGTTTGAGGCCAACAGCTATGCCGCGCCGGTCGTGAAGATCCAGACGAGCCGCGGGCATAAGGTGATCGACACCGGCCCCTACGCGCATGTGCGCCACCCCATGTATGCCGCCGCGCTGCTGATGTTCATCGGCACCCCCTTGTTGCTCGGGTCGTGGTGGGGACTCGCCTTCGCGCCGTTCATGGTGATCGGCATCGGCTGGCGCGCGGTGCGCGAAGAGCGCGTGCTGGCCGCGCAACTCGACGGTTATACGGACTACATGGCGCGCGTGCGTTATCGGTTCGTGCCGTTCGTCTGGTAGGCGCATTCCAGGCACCATCGGCGCTTACGCGGCGGCGCGTCGCGCACCAACCTGTCTAGACAAAACAATTGGCGCCGGCCTATTCGGCCGCGCGCGCCCCCCGCCTTTCACACTTGAAAACTCCCCGCCAAGCCGCGCCAAACGGCATCGTCTAGGGGCTTACCCGATGATCCCGCCAATTTCCCGCAATTCTTCTTGCAGCGGCTTTTTGACTCATGCAGACTTGTCTATACAAATTAAGCAGCGATTAAACACTCGGTTCGACGGTTTCCTCAATCAAAGGAGTTTCGACGTGAAAGTGAAGCGCACGACGGCAGCAAAGGCATGGATCGGCGCCGTGATCGGCGCCGCGGCGATTTTCGCGGCACCGGCGCAGGCCAAAGACTGGAAGACGGTAACGATCGCGCTCGAAGGCGGCTACGCACCGTGGAATCTGACCTTGCCGGGCGGCAAGCTGGGCGGCTTCGAACCTGAACTCGTCGCGAACCTGTGCGAGCGCATCAAGCTGCAATGCAACCTCGTGGCGCAAGATTGGGACGGCATGATTCCCGGTCTGCAGGCAGGCAAATTCGATGTCCTGATGGATGCGATCTCGATCACGCCGGAGCGGGAAAAGATCATCGCCTTCTCGAAGCCGTACGCCGCCACGCCTGCTACGTTCGCCGTGGCCGATGCGAAGATTCTGCCGAAGGCCGCGCCGGGCGCGGGCGTCGTCAAGCTGTCGGGTGACCCGAAGGCCGACCAGCCGACTGTCGACGCTTTGCGCAAGCAGTTGAAGGGTAAGACCATCGGCATTCAGTCGGGCACGGTCTACACCAAGTTCATCAATGACGGCTTCAAGGACGTCGCCACGATCCGCGTCTACAAGACGTCGCCCGAGCGCGATCTGGATCTGGCCAACGGCCGCATCGACGCCTCGTTCGACGACGTGACCTACTACGCGGCCAACATCGACAAGAAAGAAACCGCGTCGATCGTGATGGCCGGCCCGAAGATCGGCGGCCCGATCTGGGGCCCGGGTGAAGGTCTGGCGTTCCGCAAGCAGGACGCCGATCTGAAAGCGAAGTTCGACACGGCGATCAGCGCGGCGCTCGCCGACGGCACCGTCAAGAAGCTTTCCAACAAGTGGTTCAAGACCGACGTCACGCCTTGATCGAGCGGGCGCCCGCGAACGTCGAGGCGGCGCGGTGCTGGCGGTGAGCCTGCGCCAGTCGCCGGCGGCGCGCTCGCTTGCCATGTCGCCGCTTTGCGCGAGGCGAAACCCGCGGGCGGCTCGCGCGTTTTCCCGGGCGCGTTCAGAGAGTACGGCGCGCGTGACCGCATTGCGCGTGCCGAGCGGTTGGATCCGCCGTAACGGATGAGAGGTAGAGAATGGCTCTGATACAGATGCTCGGCTTCGGGCCGGAAGGCTGGGGCGGCGTGTTGCTGCTCGCGGCGTTGATGACGGTCGCGCTCACCCTGGCGGCGCTCGCGGTCGGCGCCGTGTTCGGCGCGCTGGTGGCGGCGGCCAAGCTGTCGCATTTGCGCACCTTGCGCGTGGTCGGCGATATCTACACCACCGTGTTTCGCGGCGTGCCCGAACTGCTCGTCATCTATCTGTTCTATTTCGGCGGCTCGACGCTCGTCACCACTGTCGGCCAGTGGTTCGGCGCGGAAGGTTTTGTCGGCGTGCCGCCGTTCGTGATCGGCGCGCTTGCCGTGGGCATGATTTCAGGCGCCTATCAGGCCGAGGTGTATCGCTCGGCGGTGCTGGCGGTGTCGCGCGGCGAACTCGAAGCCGCGCGCTCGATCGGCATGCCCACGCTCACCATGGCGCGCCGCATCCTGATTCCTCAAGTGCTGCGTTTCGCGTTGCCCGGCATCGGCAACGTGTGGCAGTTGAGCCTGAAGGACTCGGCGCTGATCTCCGTGACGGGGCTCGCCGAATTGCTGCGCACGAGCCAGGTGGCGGCAGGGTCCACGCATCAGTACTTCACGTTCTTCGTGGTGGGCGGCGCGCTTTATCTGCTCATGACCAGCATCTCGAACCGCGTCTTCAATCGCGCCGAAGCGCGCGTGGGCCGGTCCTTCAAGCGCAACTTCGCGCGTAACTGACGAGGGCGGCCATCATGCATTTCGACTTCGACTTTCTGTTCGACACGCTCAAGCAACTGCTCGGGGCCGTGCCGACCACGCTTGGTCTGTTCTTCTGCTCGCTGATTCTCGGCGGCCTGCTCTCGCTCGTGATCGTCACGATGCGCGTGTCGCCGCACTGGCTGCCGAATCGCTTCGCGCGCGCTTATATCCTCGTGTTCCGCGGCTCGCCGCTGCTGATCCAGATGTTCCTCGTGTACTACGGCATGGGCCAGTTCGGCGTGATACGCGAGAGCTTCCTGTGGCCGGTGCTGCGCGAACCCTACATGTGCGCGGTGTTGTCGCTCGCGCTATGCACGGCCGGCTATACCGCCGAGATCATTCGCGGCGGGTTGATGGCCGTGCCGGTCGGTCAGATCGAGGCCGGCTACTCGATCGGCCTGTCGGGCTTCGCGCTGCTGCGCCGCGTGATCGGCCCGATCGCATTGCGCCAGTGCCTGCCGGCGTATTCGACCGAAGCCGTGCTGCTCGTCAAATCGACCGCGCTCGCGAGTCTCGTCACCGTGTGGGAAGTGACCGGCGTCGCGCAGCAGATCATTCAGCAAACCTATCGCACGACGGAAGTCTTCATCTGCGCCGCGCTGATCTATCTGTTCCTGAATTTTGTCATCGTGCGCCTGCTTGGCTTGCTCGAAACGCGCCTGTCGCGCCACCTGCGCGCGGCGCGCCCGCAGCCCGCGGCGAGCCGCGCGGTTTCGGGCAGCACCGAAGCGCGTCGCGCCGCGCCCTGAACGGCCGCCCATCCTGGATGAATCTGGAGAATCCCATGAACGCTACGGCACCCGTTGCACTGTCGGTCAAGAACATTCACAAGTCGTTCGGCGATCATCACGTGCTCAAGGGCATTTCGCTCGACGCCCACCAGGGCGATGTGATCTCGATTCTCGGCGCGAGCGGCTCGGGCAAGAGCACGTTCCTGCGCTGCCTGAATCTGCTCGAGACGCCCGACGACGGCTCGGTCGCGCTGGCCGGCGAAGAACTGAAAATGAAGCGCCGCAGCGACGGCAAGCTGCAGCCGAGCGACCGCCGCCAGGTGGACCGGGTGCGCTCGCAACTCGGCATGGTGTTCCAGAACTTCAATCTCTGGTCGCATATGACGGTGCTGGAGAATCTGATCGAAGGGCCGATGCGCGTGCAAAAGCGCAGCCGCGCCGAGTCGGTCGAAGAGGCCGAGGCGCTGCTGGCGAAAGTCGGCCTCGCGGAAAAGCGCGGCCACTATCCCGCGCATCTGTCGGGCGGACAGCAGCAACGCGTGGCGATTGCGCGCGCGTTGGCGATGCATCCGAAAGTCATGCTGTTCGACGAGCCGACTTCGGCGCTCGATCCCGAACTGGTGGGCGAAGTGCTGCGCGTGATGCGCTCGCTGGCCGAAGAAGGCCGCACCATGCTGGTCGTCACGCACGAAATGGGTTTCGCGCGCCACGTGTCCAATCGCGTGATGTTTCTGCATCAGGGGCAAGTGGAAGCCGACGGCACGCCCGACGAAGTGTTCGTCGAATGCAAGTCGGATCGCTTCCGGCAATTCGTGTCGAGCCATCAGGACCGCACCACCAACTGATCAGCATCACCAGGCAATCTACCGAGCAGAGCACTGACATGGCCGTGATCCGTTCCAATCGTCCTCTCGACTGGGCTCAGGTGGCAGCGGTTGCCGCCGGCGAGCCCCTCGAACTTTCCGCCGACGCCCGCGCGCGCATCGCGGCGGCGCGCGTGCTCGTCGAACAGATCGTCGAGCGCGGGATACGCGCGTATGGCGTGAACACCGGCGTCGGCGCGCTGTGCGACGTCATCGTCTCGCCGGGTGAACAGCGCACGTTGTCGCGCAACATCCTGATGAGCCACGCGGTCGGCGTCGGCGCGCCGCTCGGTGTCGCCGAAACGCGCGCGATCATGGCCGCGGCCGTCAATAACTTCGCGCATGGTCATTCGGGTATTCGTCTCGAAGTCGCGGACCAACTGGTGGCGCTGCTCAACGCGGATTGCCTGCCCGAAGTGCCGGCGTTCGGCTCGGTCGGTTATCTGAGCCACATGGCGCATATCGCGCTCGTCTGCATCGGCGAGGGCTACGTGCGCTTTCGCGGCGAACGGCTCAAAGGACGCGACGCGCTGCAGCGCATCGGGCTCGAACCGCTCGTGCTCGAAGCCAAGGAGGGCTTGAGCATGGTCAACGGCACGCCGTGCGTCACCGGCCTCGCCGCGTTGGCGCTCGCGCGTGCCGAACGCCTGCTCGACTGGACCGATATGGTCGCCTCGATGAGCTTCGAGAATCTGCGCGGTCAGCTCGCGGCTTTCGATGAAGCATCGCTTGCCTTGCGCATCTCGCCGGGGCTGAACAAGGTCGGCGAGCGGATGCGCGCCGCGTTGGCCGACAGCGGCATTCTGGCCGCGGTGGTCGGCCATCGCACGCAGGATCCGCTGAGCATGCGGACCATTCCGCACGTGCACGGCGCCGCGCGCGATGTGCTCGCCGCGACCGCCGAGGTGGTCGATCGGGAACTCGCGTCGATTACCGATAACCCGATCGTCGCCGGTACGCCGGAGGACCCGCGCGTGTATTCGCAGGCGCACGCGGTAGGCGCCTCGATCGCGCTGGCGATGGACAGTCTCGCCACCGCGATCGCGCAGGTCGCCGCGATGGCCGAGCGGCGCCTGGACCGCCTCGTCAATCCGCTGGTCAGCGGCCTGCCGGCGTTTCTCGCCGAACCGGGCGGCACCTGCTCCGGTTTCATGATCGCGCAGTACACCGCAGCGTCGCTGGTCGCGCAGAACCGGCGTCTCGCGCTGCCCGCGAGTCTCGACGGCGGCATCACCTCGGGTTTGCAGGAAGACCACCTGTGCCATGCCACGCCCGCCGCGTTGAAGGCGCTGGAGATTATCGACAACGGCGGGCGCATCGTCGCGATCGAATTGCTGGCGGCGACGCAAGCCTACGACCTGCAAAGCATCGACGCGCCGCGCGCGCCGCACACCGAAGCGCTCTGGCAGCGCGTGCGCCGCGTCGTGCCGGCGTACCGCGACGACCGGCCGCTCGCGGACGACATGAGCATCGCCTTTCGCATGATCGCCGACGAGGCGCCGCCGCCGTTGCCGAACCCTGGTAACATTGGCCCGCGACCCGTCACGTCCGCCGGCGGCGCGGCGTTGACGCCACCGGCCACGCTCACCCGTCTGGCGGCCGCGGGCCACGTGCGCGCGGCCGCGAGCGGCGCCGTCAACGACGGGCAGGCCGCCGCACACATGGCATGATGGAACAGCGCCGGTGAGCAGGCTTACCCGCCGGCAAGCCGGCCGAGGTGTACCAGTCAGGTACAACCCGCGTACCACCCACGAGGTCGGAGTGAACACAACTACAAACGCGAGAAGCGCAGAGACGCAGGACTGCCCTGATAGCAAACCGGCGACACCCGCGAAGGCGATGCCCGCCTATGAGCAGATCAAACGCTATGTGATCAGGCGCATCAGCGAAGGGGACTGGAAGCCCGGCGGCCTGATTCCGTCCGAAGCGGAACTGGTCAAGGAATTTGGCGTCGCGCGCATGACGGTGTCGCGCGCGCTGCGCGAATTGACCACCGAGCGCGTGCTTACGCGCGTGCAAGGCTCGGGCACGTTCGTCGCGCCGCAGCGCTACGAATCGACCGTGCTGGAAATCCGCAATATCGCCGACGAAATCGCCGCGCGCGGCCACCGCCATTTCGCGCGCGTGCTGACGCTCGAACCGAGCGACGACCCGAACGCGCTCGAAGCACTCGGTCTCGCCTGCGGGCCGGCGTTTCACTCGTGCATCGTGCACAGCGAGGAGGGCGAGCCGATTCAGTACGAGGACCGCTACGTCAACCCGAAGGTGTTCCCCGATTACCTGCAACAGGACTTTACGATCGAGACGCCGAATCACTACATGGTGCGGCTCGCGCCGATTCAGCGCGCGGAGTTCCGCATCTATGCGCAGAAGCCCGACGCCCATGTGCGGCGGCATCTGATGATGGATATCGGCGAACCGTGCCTGCAACTCTGGCGTCGCACCTGGGTGGGGGACGACGTGGCGACATCGGTGCAGCTGTGGCATCCGGCGTCGCGTTTTCATCTGGCGGGCAACGTCTAGCGTGGTTCGACACGGAGCGCGTTTTCAACCCTGGCGTTGCGACATATCTGGCGAGAAGCGGCAGCCTAGCCGGTAGCGCGAGCCCGGATGCACGAAACGCGCGAACGTGACCGCCACGCCGCTCGTCCACGTGCGGCGCATCAGCGTGAGACACGGCTCTTCGGCGCGGATTTCGAGCAGTTCGGCTTCGGCGCGCGTGGGCAAGCCCGCGTCGACCACGTGCTCGACGTCGTGCGCCGGCACGATCTCGAACAGATATTCCGACGGTCTGGTCGCTGAAAAATCCTGCAGCAGAAAATCCGGCGCGATCGCCGGATTCACATAGCGATCCTCCAGTTGCACCGGCAAGCCGTTCTCCCGATGCACGCAGATCACATGAAACACCGAAGCACCCGGCGCAAGCCCTAACGCGTTCGACACCATCACGGAGGCCGTTTCGCGCTGCAACAGGACGGTGTCGTAGCGATATTCGTGGCCGCGCGAGCGGATCTCGTCGCCGATATGGGCGATCATCAGCAGCGTGGATTGCGGCTTGCTCTGCGCGACGAAGGTGCCCACGCCCGAGACGCGCGTGACGAGCCCCTCTTCGGCGAGCTCGCGCAGCGCGCGATTGACCGTCATGCGCGAGACGCCGAGCGTCGCGACCAGATCGAGTTCGGACGGCAGACGGTCGCCCGCCTGGCGTTCACCCGATTCGATGATGTGCCGGATGTGGCTCTTCACCTGTTCGTAGCGCGCGGCCGGTGCATCGGCTGCGGCGCGCGCGGCTTTCATCGCCGCGGCGGACGGCGGCTTGTCGTGAGCCCGGCTGCGAACGCTGGAAGACATCGGCTGGGCCTTTGACTCAGTGCGCGCGTGAAACGGGCGGAAACCGGCGCGCGCTCATAGCGGTTGCGCGTCGTCGGGGCCGCGCGTCCAGAATGCGTTGCGGTCGAAGTAGTTTTGCAGGAACTGCCGCAACCGCGGCTGGCCGGCATCGTGAAACACATCGCGCGGGTTGCCCTGCACGGCGATCCGGCCCTGGTCGATGAACATGACCTTGTCCGCGACCTGCGCCGCGAAACCCATTTCGTGCGTGACCACGGCCATCGTCATGCCGTCGCGCGCGAGCTGCTTCATCACTTGCAGCACTTCGCCCACCAGTTCGGGGTCGAGCGCGGAGGTCGGCTCGTCGAACAGCATGATGTGCGGCTCCATGGCGAGCGCGCGCGCAATCGCCACGCGCTGCTGCTGGCCGCCCGAGAGCTTGGCCGGATACGCGTCGCCCTTGTGCGCGAGCCCGACCGTGTCGAGCATCGCATTGGCGCGGCGGCGCGCCTCGTCGCGCGACAGATGCCGCACGCGCAGCAGCGATTCCATCACGTTGCCGAGCGCGGTCATGTGCGGCCACAGATTGAACTGCTGAAACACCATGCCGACGTTGCGGCGCACGCGGTTGATCTCGCTTTGCGAGGCGCGCACGCGTTTGCCGTTGCGCTCGCTGTAGCCGAGCAGTTCGCCTTCGATGCGCACGTCGCCCTGATCGTAGGTCTCGAGTGCGGCGAGGCAGCGCAGCAGCGTGCTTTTGCCCGAACCGGACGGGCCGATGATGCAGACCACCTCCGAGCGCGCGATCTCGAGATCGACGCCGCGCAGCACTTCGACTTCGCCGAAGCGTTTGCGCAGGTCGCGCACTTCGATCAACGGCGCGCCGGGCGATGCTTTGACGTGGGCAGTGGACGCGGAGGAGGGCATGTCGGCGATGGCGTTCATAAGAGGGTCTCCGTTTTCGTTCATGCCATGAAGCGTGCGATGCGGGTTTCAGCCCACATGCCCGCGCGCGAAGTCAGTTCGACCAGCGCGAGATAGCACACGCACAGCACGAGCAGCGTTTCGACGAAGGCGAAGGTCGCCGAACCGATGCCGGTCAGCACGAACGTGAGCTCGGGCACGGTGACGATGGACAGCACGGCCGTTTCCTTGCTCAGCACGATGATCAGATTGGTGAGCGCGGGCACGATCAGCACGAGCATTTGCGGCACCTGAATCCGCATCACCGCCTGCCAGCGCGTGAGACCGAGACACGACGCCGCTTCGAGATGACCCGGTGGCACCGATTGAAAACCGGAGCGGAAGGCTTCGGCAAAATAGGCGCTGCCGTACAGGCCGAGTCCGAGCACACCCGCGGTCATCGGTTCGAGCGTGAGGCCGAAGGACGGTCCGCCGTAATAAAGCAAAAAGAGTTGCACGAGAAACGGCGTGCCGCGAAACAGTTCGATATAGACGCGCAGCGCGCCGCGCACCCAGCGGCCGCAAAACAGTTGCAGCACGGCAATCAGAAAGCCGATCAGGATGCCGATCGCGACCCCCGCAGCCCATGTGCCGAGCGTCGTGGCGAGGCCCGCGGCGATCGGCTGCAGGTGGTGCGTAATGACGGTGGGATCGAGCTTTTGCATGGATGGATTCGATGTCGGACGCAGAGCCGCTCAAGCGTGCTGCAAGCGGTGTTCGGCGGCGTGCGCGACGAGCGTGAGCGCACCGCAGATCACGAAGTAAATCAGCCCGGCGGCAAGATACGCTTCCAGCGGCCGATAGGTGCTGGCGGCGATGTTCTGCGCGGTGCGCGTCAACTCGGCCACGCCCACCACCGAGATCAGCGACGAAGCCTTGATGAGCAGCACCATTTCATTGACGAGCGACGGCAGCGTCAGACGGAACGCTTGCGGCACGAGAATGCGCCGCAGCATGTCGAACGGCGAGAGGCCGAGCATGCGCGCGGCTTCGAGATGGCCCGGCGGAATGCTGAGAAAACCGCCGCGCAGGATCTCGGCGATATAGGACGCGGAACACAGCGAGACGGCGCTGACCGCCGCCACCACCGGCGACACGTTGATGCCCGCGAACGGCAGCAGGTAGTACACCAGCAGCAATTGCACCAGCATCGGCACGCCGCGAAAGAAGAACACGTACGCGCCGCCGAACATGCGCGCCGCGCGGTTCGGCGAGAGCCGCGCCGCGCACACGCCGATCGCGACGAAGAAGCCGATCAGCAAACCTGTCAGCGAAATGCCGATAGTGGCGAGCGCCGCATGCAGCAGCAGCGGCAAGCCCTGAAGGAAGACGGTCGTGCTGAACATAAGCGTCGCTCGCTAGAACGGGAAGCGCGATGCGGCCCGGAGCGCGGTCCGCATCGCTTGCGTCACGACACGTGCATCGAAATCAGCGTGTCGGCCTGACAAAGCGTGAGGCGATCAATAGTTCGGCGCGGGCATGGTGGTGGGCGCGTCCATGGCGACACCGAACCATTTCTTCTGCAACGCGGCGAGGCGTCCGTCGTTGTGCATTTTCACGAGCGCGGCGTTGAACGCATCGGCGAGCGGCTTGCTGTCCGCATCTTTACGCAGACAGTAGGCGAAGTAAACCTTGGCGCCGAACGGCGGCTGCACCACGGCGAACGTTTCCGGGCGCTGCTTGGCCACATACGCAATGTTGGTCATGGAGTTCGCCACCGCCACGATCCGGCCTGCGGCGAGGTCGGCGTAAGCCTGATTGTTGTCGACGTATTCGCGGATTTCAGGCGGCTTCGGCAACGTCGCGACGTAGGCCTTCAGCTGGTCGAGTTGCGCCGAGCCTTTGCCCGCGCCGACCGTCTTGCCCGCGATATCCGACGATTGCTTGAGAGACGAATCGTTCGCGCGTTTGAGCAGCGCATCGGTAGCGTCCGCGATCGGCAGCGTGTACGTGTAGCGCTCCATGCGCGCCTTGGTGACGGTCAGCGGGCCGCCCACCATGTCGAACTTGCCCGCTTCCAGACCCGGCAGCACGCTTGGCCACGGCAAGTCGATAAAGCGCACCTTCACGCCCATTTCCTTGCCGATCTCGGCGAACAGATCCTTGTTGAAGCCCGCTTGCTGACCGTTTTCGAGGAAGTCGAAGGGCGCGAACTGCATCTCGGTGCCGACCACCAGTTCGCCGGCTTTTTTCACTTTGGCGAGCTGGTCTTCCGCGTGGGCGGTGACGCTTGCCGCGCACAACGCCAGCATGACCAAACGACACTTCCAGCCTGCAAGGATGCTCATGGGATTCTCCGGTTGGCAAAGCGGTGTCGCGCGAAGGTGGGCACGAAAACGGGTTCGGCGCGAGCCATGCGAGGCAGTATATACCGCAGTTTTGGCGCGAAATAAATAAACACGCGAGTAGAGAAAAGCCCTTACATGAGGCGGCGCGAAGCAACTTGCAGGTGCGCTTTTGGCGGTATATACAACTGCAATGCGCGAGGCGGAATGGCGTCTTTTCACAGAGCATTCATGCGCCTTCGTGTGCCTCTTTCATCAGTCGATACAGCCGGCCCTTCAGGAGCAGCGCGATGCCCGTGACCCGCATTCCGATCATCGATCTAGCCGGCGTTCGCGCGGGCGACCCGCAGGCTTTACAGCGCGTGGCGCGGGAAATCCGTGAAGCGTGCACGACGATCGGCTTCTTCTACATCGTCAATCATGGCGTGCCGCAAGCCTCGATCGATGCCGCGGCGCAGGCGGCGCGCCGCTTCTTCGCGTTTCCGGTGGAGACCAAGCGGCGCGCGGCGGTCAATCAACGGCATCGCGGCTTCAATGCGCTCGGCGACGCGACCATGTATCAGGCCAAACGGCCCGACTACAAGGAGTTCTTCAGCATCGGCCTCGAATTGCCGGAGGACGATCCGGACGTGCTGGCCGGTCAGGCGCTGCGCGGACCGAATAACTGGCCGGACTTCATGCCGGAGTTGCGCCCCGCGCTGTACGGCTACTATGAAGCGGTCGCGGCGTGCGGCGCCGATCTGCTGCGCGCGGTGGCGGTGAGCCTCGGCGTCGACGAACAGTTTTTCGCGCCGCGCTATACCAAACGGATGCAGCGCACCCAGATGGTCTACTATCCGCCGCAGCCGCCCCAATCGGACGACGATCAGTTCGGCGTCGCGCCGCATACCGACTACGGCTGCATCACCCTGTTATGGCAGGATCAGGTGGGCGGCCTGCAGGTGCGCGAAATCGCCAACGATACGTGGGTGGACGCACCGCCCGTCGACGGCAGCTTCGTGGTCAACGTGGGCGATCTGCTCGCACGGTGGACCAACGACCGCTTCCGTTCCACGCTGCACCGCGTGATCAATGCGTCGGGTCGCGAGCGCTATTCGATCGCGACGTTTTATGATCCGACTTACGGCGCGCTGGTCGATCCGCGCGATCTCGGCACGAACGAAGCCGAACTTAAGTATCAGCCGGTTGCCGCGGGCGACTATATTCTCGGGCGTATCAACGACTCGATGGGCTACCGGAAGAAACGCGCCGCTGAAGGCGCGCAAGGAACCGCTGCATGACAGAGAACAGCATGGCGCATCACGCAGCGCCGCTTTCCGCGACGCTCGAGGCGCTGCGCGCCGCGCTCGGTGAAGACGGCGTCCGCGTGGGCGAGCAGATTGGCGAACGCGCGCTGACCGACTGGACGCGCCACGATCCCACGCGACCCGCGGCATTGCTGTTGCCGCGCACCACGGAGCAGGTCTCGCGCGCGCTTGCGATTTGTCATGCGGCGCATCAGCCGGTGGTGCCGCAAGGCGGTATGACCGGCCTCGCGGGCGGCGCGATTGCGCGCGCCGCGGATCTGGCCTTGTCGCTCGAACGGATGGAGGGCGTCGAGGAAGTGGATGCCGCTTCCGCCACGCTGACCGTGCGCGCCGGCACGACCTTGCAGGCGGCGCAGGAAGCCGCGGCCGAAGCCGGCTTCGAACTCGCGCTCGATCTGGGCGCGCGCGGGTCCTGCCAGATCGGCGGCAATCTCGCGACCAATGCGGGCGGCAACCGGGTGATCCAGTCGGGCACCGCGCGCGACCAGGTGCTCGGTCTCGAAGTGGTGCTGGCCAACGGCGACGTGCTGACCTCGCTCGGCAAGATGGTCAAGAACAACACCGGCTATGACCTCAAACACTGGTTCATCGGCTCGGAGGGCACGCTCGGCGTGATCACGCGCGCCGTGCTGCGCTTGCACCCGCCGCGCGCCGCGCGCCATACCGCGCTGGTCGCGCTCGACGGCTACGATGCCGCCGTGAATCTGCTGCGCCGCTTGTCCACGCGGTTTGGCAACGATATCGGCGCGTTCGAAATCATGTGGCCGGACTTCTACGACTTCGGCGTGAAGCTGACCGGCACGCGTTCGCCATTCGCCGACGCGCACCCGCTCTATGCATTGATCGAACACGCGAGCTTCGATGCGGGCGACGGCGGCGAACGGTTTTCCGCCGCGTTGAGCGAAGCGCTCGAAGCAGGCGCGATCCGCGACGCCGTGATCGCGCAGTCGGTGGCCGACGTGCGCGCGTTATGGGCGATTCGCGAATGCACCGCGGAGTTTCCGGTGCGGCTCGACGCGATCAACTTCGACGTGAGCTTGCCGATCGGCGAGATCGGCGTTTTCGTCGACCGTTGCCGCGCGGCGCTCGATCAGCGCTGGCCGGGCAACGCGTCGTATTTCTTCGGGCATATCGGCGATTCGAATCTGCATGTCACGGTGGACGGCCATTCGATCCCCGGCGTCGATCATCACGCGGTGTACGCGTTCGTCTACGACATGCTGGGGCCGCTGCACGGTTCGGTGTCGGCGGAACACGGCATTGGTTTGCTCAAGCGCGAGTTCCTGCCTATCTCGCGCTCGCCGGCGGAGTTGGCGGCAATGGTCGCGATCAAGCATGCGTTGGACCCGCACGGCATTCTGAATCCGGGCAAGTTGTTCTGAACGGAGTGCGCCGTCGCCCGCGGGCGACCGCGCACTCGCTGCGCAGTTTCAATGAGCGGCGACGGAATCCAGACCCGTGGATTTGACCGCGGCTTGTGCACCGGGCGAGGCGAGGTAGTCGAGCAGCGCTTTCGCCTCCTGCGGATGCTGCGCGCCCACCGGAATGCCCGCGGCGTAGCGCGTGACCGATTGCACCGACTCCGGAATCTTGCCGACGAAGGTGGCGCCCGCCACCGGCAGCAATTCGCTGACCTGCTGGAATCCCACTTCGTAATCGCCATTGGCGACGACGGACGCGACCGGGATCTTCGGCACCATCTTCGCCTTGCTCTTCACCTGATCTTCGATGCCGAGCCGCTTGAAGAGCTCGCGCTCGATATAGACTCCGCTCGCGCTGTCCGAGTAAGCGATGGATCTGGCGCGCAGCAACGCCTCTTTCAGCGCCCCGACCGAGCTGATGTCCGGCTTCGGCGCGCCGTCGCGCACGGCCATGCCGATGCGCGAATCCGCGAGCTCGACCCGCGAGCCGGGAATCACCTTGCCTTGCTTGATGAGATCGTCGAGTGCATAGCCGACCATGATGACCACGTCCGCCCGTTCGCCGCGTTCGAGTCGGTTCGGAATGGCTTCCGGTGATTTGCCCATCGACGGGCCGAGGATGGTGTCGAGCGTATTGCCCGTCGACGCCGTGAACCCGGGGCCGAGGAGTTTGTATGCGGCAGTGAATCCGCCCGAACTCATCACGTGAAGCTCCGCCGCCTGCACATTCGCGGCGGCAACCGTGCTGCCCAGCAACGCGGCAGTCAACATGGACATACAGAAGGTTTTGATTGGCATAGGGGTGACGGTCTAAAAGTGCATGAAAGCGCTGCAGCTTGGAGACCATACCCGAACGGGCGCCAAAGGAAAACCGGCAGAATGTTGCTGAAAGCCTGCGTGCGGGCGAACGAAGGGGGCGCACGCGCAAGGTCCGCGCACCCGCCGGATAGCCCGGGCGCTCTTCGTCAATGCGCGTCCAGATACTTCGCGATCACCGGATAGACATCCACGGCGGCATTCTTGCCGAAGATACAGTCGATATGTCCATAGCCGGGAATGATGTGCCGCTCGTAAGGCTGTTCGGGGAACTGCCGGGTCAGCATCTCGTACGTGAGCAGCGTGCTCTTCGGCAGATAGGTTTCGTTTCTTTCGCCATGAATGAATCCGATCGGCCGGCGCATGCCTTCCAGCCCCTTCATGCCGTCCGCGCCTGTCAGATAGACATCCTTGCCGGCGGCATCGACCACTTTGCCGGCGCGCACCATCGCTGCAAGGTGCTTGAACACCTCGACGTCGTGTACGCCGAGCAGCTCCTGCAGATTCGCGTGAAGTGTCTCGTTCAGCTTTTCATGTTCGTAGAGCAGGCCGTACAGGAAGGTCGCGCGGTGGCAGATCGGATTGCCGCACCCTTCGTCGTGATCGAGCGGATAGAACTTGAGCGCTTCATCCAGCAGGTTATGAGGCCAGGACTTGTGTTCCGTGTACGCGGTCAGGTCGAGCACGCCGAGATGTTTCATGATGTCGGGAATATGCAGGCCGGCCTTGAGTTTCTGTAGCGTGCCCGGCACCGGATGCGTCGACACCTGCGAGATGACCGCCGAACGCACACCTTCGAGTCCCTGCAGCAGCGACATGCTCAACGCCAGGCCGCCCAGGCAGTGACCCAGTGCCTGAATTTCCGGCACACCGGTCAACTCGCGGATCTTGGCGACCGCGGCCGGAATGTCCTCGCGCGCCACCTTGTCGACGTTGGTCGGCACGAGCACGCTCGGCATTTCGATACTGACGCGCAGATCGACGAGCCACACGTCGTAGCCTGATGCGCAAAGATATTCGACCATGTTGGTCGCGATCAGGTCGGTGGAGTAGATGCGGCTCGATACGCCGGAGCCGTGAATCAGCAACACCGGGCGCGCCGCTTTGTTCGCGGGATCGTGGTAGCGCGTGAGCCTCAGCTTCGTTCCATCGGGCGTATCGAAGAAGACGACTTGCGGTGCCGGCGCGCGCAATGCACGCTTCAGACGCGGCTCGGCGTTCGGGTTGAAGTACTGCAAGGGCGCGGCCACGCCGCCGTACTCGGTAAACAGCACACCCGCGAAGAACTTGCCGAACTTCAGCGTCCATTCGAGGCGGGTCTTCAGATCGGGCGCGTGGGTGACTTCGAGCGTGCGCTGCTGCTTGAGGAAATTCTCGGGCGTGATGATCAGCGTCGCCTTGCCGAGCAGCGGTGCGTCCGCTTGCGCGGATTCGCGAATCTCAGCATAGAGCGTGTTGGTTTGCTCCCACAAGTTGATCGGCGAGCTGCGCGTAATGATCTTCTGTCCGCTCAGGTAGTAGGTCTTGCCTTCGGTGGAGTTGAGCGTCATGCGGTAATTCATGTTGCGCTCGTCCACGTCGGACGCGTCGACCACGAACAGATTGAAGGTGCCGTTGGTGATCGTCATCGGCTGCGCGGAGAGCGCGGGGCAGGTCAGCGTGCCGGCGGTGCGCGCCAGATGCTGCGGATTGCTGAGCATGTCGGCGAGATCTTCCGATTCGACGGTCAGCGTGAATTCGATCGGACTCGTCGCGGCTTCGCCCGCCACGACCGGCGTGTAGGTGCCGATCATCGTTTCGGTGAACTGCAGGCCGATCTTCTGCGGCGAGGACGGCGTCAAGGACGAGGACGCGAGTTCGGGTGTCGGCGCAGGCGGCAGGCTCGGCGTGGCGGCCGCGCCATCCGCTGTGGCGGTCACGGGGTGCGTGGCGAGCAGCAGTTCGCAATTGCGTTCGGCCAGCGCGGAAATGGTGAGAAGCGGATTGACGCCGAGCGACATCGGCATGACGGCGCCGTCCATCACGTACAGGCCGTCGTGCACCGCATTGCCCGTGGCGCCGCTGAACACGCGGCCCATATGGTCCACCACGCCGCGCTCCGCGTCTTCGCCCATGCCGCAGCCGCCGAGCGGATGCACGGTAACGGTGCGGTTGCCGACAATATCGGTGGAGATGGGGTTGCGCAGGTATTTGCCGCCGAGCGGCACGGTCGCCTGCTTGAGCGCTTGCTCGACCGCCTGAAAGATCGGCTGCTTGCCCGCGTTTTCCCACACGATGCGCGGCTCGCCTTTGCCGTCCACCTCGATCTGGCCGTTTTCGTCGTCATGCGCCATCACGAGGTAGCTTTGCGTGTGATTGAGCGCGCCGTGATACGGGCCGCGCAGAAAGCTCTCGGACGCGCGGGCGTCGTAGGCGAGTTGTTGCTCGAGCGAGCGCGGCGCGACATCCACGCCTTCGAGCGGCGCGGCGGCGCCGAGCAGGCCGACGAGCGCCGCGCCCACCGGTCCGGCGAGCGAGCCTTCTTCGATCACGTAGCCGTCCTTGACGTTCTCCGTATTGCGATGATCGATGAGGCCGGTAATGGTCGGCCCGACCGGCGGGATCTCGCCTTTCTCGTGCGCGCCCCAGCCGACGCCGTTGATCACGGGCTCGGTGTTGTACGCGAAGGCGAGCACGTCGCCGTTGCCGGTGAAGTGCTTGCCGAGCATGCCGGACACGCTCAAACCCTGATTGCGCGAGCGCAACAGCAACGCGGTCGAACCGATCGTGCCGGCCGACACGATGACGATATCGGCGCTCACGAACAGGTCGGGCGCGCCGTAGCTTTCGCGACCCAGGCTCACCAGTTGGTAGCCGACGATCCATTTCCGCGTGGCCGCGTCGCGCCGAACCGAATGGACGGCGGTTCCGGTGAAAATCTGCGCGCCGTGCGCCACGGCGTCGGGCAGATAGTTCATGTGGGTTGAATTCTTCGCGTCGTAGTTGCAGCCCGAATTGCAGTCGCCGCAGCCGACGCAAGCCTTCTGGCCGACGCCCGCGGCGTTCACGCGGTCCTCGAAGGTGACGGTGATATCCGGGCGCGTGAAGCGGTCTGCCATGCCGAGCGACTGTGCCGACATTTCCAGTGCCTGCAGTTTCGGCAGCGTCGGGTAATCCTTCGGCACCGGCGACGGTTGCAGCATCGCACGGGCGAGCGCATAGCCTTTGTCGCGGGCCGTCTTGTCGGCGCGCAATGCGGCCGGCCAGCGTTCATCCTCCCACAGGCGCGGGTCGGCTTCGAGCGCGACGTTCGCGTTGATCAGCGAGGTGCCGCCCAGACCGCAGCCGACTACCGCGTTCACATCCTCGTTCACGTGCACTTCGAGCAGGGCGAGCGGCGAGCCGATATGGGCCGCCGCCGTGTTGTACTGCACCTGCGCGGCGCCCTGAAACGGCGTGCGCGGAAATTCGCCCGCCATGAATTCGCGCCCGCGTTCGAGCACGCACACGCGCCGTCCGGCGCGCGCCATGCGGCACGCGGCTATCGCGCCGCCGTAGCCGGAACCTACGACGACCACGTCGTAATGCGATTGAATAGCGGTCACGGCGCTCGATAAGCGGTTCATCACGACCACCTCGTCTGGAAGGGAGTGCGGGGAAAAACGACCAGGACTTCGGAAGCAAGACGGTGTGCGGCGACGGCTTTTTTATCGTAGGCGGTGCGGGCTCACAAAAAAAGGCGCATCGTACGAAGCGCACGGCTTTGGCGGGGCACGTCCGCGACGTGAGAAGACGGTGCGGCTAACCCGCGCTCGCCTCGCGGCACGCTATTACGCGGCTGCTTCATTCATTTCGCTGTCGCTCGATTCCGCGGCGAGCAGGTTCAGCGCGAGCAGAATGGCGGGGCGGTTGTCGATGTCGATCTCGATGCCGAGCTCGTCCGTGAGCCAGCGGCCGATCTTGGTATTGGAAAAATCCTCGGCGCCGGCCGTCTTCTTCATGGTGACGCCGAGTTTGACGGCGCGATAGTGATAAGAGGGCACCCGATGCTGCGCTGCGACTGCCGACAAACCGCCTTTGCCTTCCGAGCACCAGCCGAGGCTGCCGGCCAGCACGATACGCTCGGGTTCGTCGAGGCTTTCGATAAACGCGCGCGCGGAGAGCCGCACGCGCTGTTCGTCCAGGCCGTATTGCAGCAGCACGCTTTCCACCGGGTCCTCCAGCGCTTGAGCATGCAGATCGATTTCCTGCGCCATGCCTTCGTTTTCCATCGATACGTTGCGCTGATGGCCGGCGCTGCGCAGGCAGTCGATCAGATAGCGGCGAAAATACGCGCACAATGCGTAGCCGTTGGACGGCGCGCTGTCGGCGCAGGCGCGGGTTTCGGTGTGGCCGGGCGCGAGGCGCAGGACTTTCGCGTAGATGAACTGGGCGACCAGTTCTTCCTTGTCCTCGCCGAGCGCCTGCAACTCCAGCGGGTGATAGGTCCGCAAGGCCCGCTTGACCAGTTCGACCATCGACACCATTTCGTCGCCGGACAACCGGGTGCGCCGGCGCCACAAATCCGGCAGGATCGCATCGTCGAGATTGCGGACGAACTCGTGGCTCGGAACTGCGCCCATGAAAACCTCCAGAAGGGGTAAGGCAACGAGCGCGGTGAGCCTGAACTGCAGGCGGGGTGTGGACGGTGGAGCTTTGAAGCCGCGCTGGAGAATGTGAATCCAGTATGGTTTCCAGCGGCCGTTTCGCCTATATGGATTAAGTGGTAGCTGATGGGTAAACTGCCGGGTAAACCATCCGGCAAGGTGCATCTCATTCGTCTGAAGAGAAACGGGTTGCACGGGAAGATCGCATCGCACTGCGGCCTCGCAGTTGCATCGCACACGCAGCGCCACGCCGTACCCGATGCGGTTGCAGTCAGGTCCGCGCCGCCCGCGTCGCCGCGCTTTCAGGCGACTCCACCGAATTTGCCGTGCCCGATGCGGTGCATCGATCGGAGCAGGCGCTAAAGCGCTAACTCCAGTCGACGCTGTGCATGGGACTGGAGTAAGCGCTAAAGCGCTAACTCCAGTCGACAAAAAAGGAGACCGCGTAATGCGGGCCGACCCGATCCAGCGTGCCATCGACGAAGATCTGGTGCGCGTGCTGTACGCACAAGACCCGATCGCTTTCTTTTCGCACTGGTTTTCGATCGCGGTGCTGGTGGCGATCTACTGGCCGAAAATACCGTCTCCGCCGCTGTTTATCACGTGCTTCGGGTTTTATGCCGCGGCCAATTGCGGCAGTCTCGCGCTATGGATCTGCAATCGCCGCTATCCCGGTCTCGTCTCGCCGCGCGGCTGGATCTATCTGCATGCGCTGCGCGGCGTGCTGCTGTACAGCGCCCCGGGCATCGCCGTGTGGTTCGCGTTCCAGAGCCCGCAAACCGACTTGCCGCTGCTGCACACAGTCATGCTCGTGACGTTGGCCGCGGGTGTGTTCATGTCGAATGGTTTCGACCTGCTGAATTTTTCGACCGCAATTCCGTTTCTGCTGTTTCCGTCGATCGTCATGCATTTCGGTACCCATACGTTCGACCGCACGATTCTCGCCATCGTCCTCGCGTTTTTCTTCTGCGCGATCAACGTCTATGCGCTGAGTTATCGCAAGCTGTTCCAGCAGGTCGTGCAGGCACGCGTCGACCAGCAATATCTGGCGGAGTCGCTGGCCGCGCAAAAACGCGTGGCCGAAGAAGCGAGCCTCGCCAAAACCCGCTTTTTTGCCGCCGCCAGTCACGACCTGCGCCAACCGCTGCACGCCATCGGCCTGCTCGCGGCCTCGCTCAACGACGCGGCGGCGACGCCCGTGCAACACGCGAAGACCGCGGAGCATATCGTCTACAACGTCGAGGCGCTGAACCAGTTGTTCAATCAGGTGCTCGATCTGGCGAGGCTCGAAAGCGGGGTGACCCAGGTGATCCGGCTGCACTTCCGCCTGTCCGAACTGTTCGAACGGGTCGGCAGCCAGTACCGTCCGCAGGCCGCCGCCAAAGGGCTGGCGCTGCGCATCGCGCCGACCGCGATGGTCGTGCATGACGATCCCGTGCTGCTCGAACGGATACTGAGCAATCTGCTTTCGAACGCGGTGCGTTACACCGAAGAAGGCGCGATCTGGCTGGGCGTTCGCCGCGCGGGGCGGCCCGCGGGCGGCTATATCGAAGTGCGCGACTCGGGGATCGGCATTCCCCCGGAGGAACACGAGCGCATCTTCGAGGAGTTCTATCAGGTCGCCAATCCGCAACGCGATGCGCGCCAGGGTCACGGTCTCGGCTTGCCGACGGTGAAGCGGCTGGTCGAGATGCTCGGCGGCAAGCTGCAACTGCGTTCGGCGCCGGGCCGCGGTTCGGTGTTCCGCTTCCCGGTGGAGGCGGGCGATGCGAGCGGCATCGTCGCGAGCCTGAACGAAGCCGTGGCAGGCGGCCCGTCGGCGCAAGGGCGGCGCGTGCTGTGCATCGACGACGATCCGTCGATTCTCGAAGGCCTCGTCAGTTTGCTGGGCCGCTGGGGGTGCAGCGTGCTCGGTGCGCGCGACGAGGCCGATGCCCTCGCGGCGCTCGAAGGCGGCTTCGTGCCCGATGCCGTGCTGTGCGATTACCAGTTGGCGAATCACCGCACCGGCGCGCAGGCGTTGACGGCGGTGCGCAACGCACGCGCGCGCGCGGGGCACGATAACGTGGTGACGCTGCTCATCACGGGCGACATGGCGTCGGCGGAACTGGCGGCGCTCGCCTTGCAGGGGATTCCGGTGCTCCACAAGCCGGTCACACCGGCGCGCCTGCGTCGCACGCTGGAGATGCTGTGGCAGCAGGCCGAACTGGACAAGGGGCGGGCGACGGCGGCGCTGGAGTTGCGCGGGGATCAAGCGGGAAGAGAAGCAGGCAAAGAAGCGGGCAAAGAAGCGGGCAAAGAAGCAGGCAAAGAAGCAGGCAAAGAAGCGGGCGGTCGGCAAGTGGCGTGATGCGGGCTGCGGAATTTCTGTCGCAACGCGAACGCACGACAGGATCGCACAGCCCGTCCGGGAGCACTCAGCATCGCAGCGCCCCGCGGCAAGGCAAGCCGCAGAACCATATGCGAACAGGCGACGCGGACGCCCCTGTCCCTCACCCCGTGCTACAGGGTTTTCCCGGCTTCCAGCCAGCCGTTGATGACGGCGATCGCCGTCGACCGGTTGTGCACGCCCAGCGCGCGGAAGATCACCGACAGATGCACCTTCACAGTCCCTTCCGCGACGCCCAGTTCGCGCGCGATCATCTTGTTGGTCCAGCCGCGATGCACGAGCCGCATGATGTCCTGCTGACGCGGCGACAGATTTTCCAGCAGATGCTGCTGGTGCGGCTGCAATGACTGAATCTGCGCGAGAGGTTCCGTGAGCGTGGCGGCGCCCTGGCTGGGCGCGCGCGCGCCGGTGGCGGCCGCGCCTTGCAGCGGCGGATCGGCGGCCGCTTCGGCGTGGGCGGGCGCCGGCTGCGCTTCACGGCAGCCCAGCAGGCTGAGGGCTTCCATGGGAACGTAGGCGCCGCCCGAGAGCACCAGTTCGATCGCCTTGAGCATGACGCTCGCGGGCTGACGTTTCGGCACGAAGCCGAGCGCGCCGGCCGCCAGCACCGCGCGCATTTCGTCCGGTGATTCTTCGGCGGAGAGGACCACGAGCGGCAGCGCCGGGTTCGCCTTGAGCAGCACCTCGAGCGACGAAGCGCCGCTCATGCCCGGCATATGCAGATCGACGATGGCGAGATCGTGATCGGCATCGGGACGCGCGAGGGTCGCGAGCGTCTCCCAGTTATCGGCTTCGTCGAACTGGGCGTCGGGATCGAGGCCGCGCAGCATGCCCTTGACGCCTTCGCGGATGAGTTCATGGTCGTCGGCTACAAGAAACTTCATGATGGCTCCGCGAGTCGGGCCCGCCCGATGTGGGCTGCCGCCGTGATAGGGTCTCGTTTTACTTCTAGCCTCGTGAATCGCATCATTGCCGCCCACCCCGCGATCTTATGCCCGACCGGTGGCGCGGCGCACCTTCCGGCTTGCCGCTCGTGTGACTGCCTATTTGTCAAATCGCCGCCGGGTCCAATGCACTGCATGATGTCTAAGGCAGGTCTCCCGCGCATAGGTTCCGGCTTGCATGGAAGACGAGCCGAACGGCCCTTTTTTGAAGCGGTCCATGCAGGATTCCGAAGGTTATGCGCTCCGGATCGAATCACGCCAAAGCAGTCGCTATTTGACTGCAAATAACGTCACATTCATCAGAATCTTGAATGCGAAGCCGAGCGACACCGCCGAGCCTACGCCGAAACACCATAGCGCGATGAACCAGAGCCAGCCCGGCAGCTTGCGAGCCGGCGCGGGCGATGCGCCGTGGTTTGCGCGATGACCCGCGCGATGACTTGCGCCGGCGTTCGTCTGCTCAGTGATAGTGATGTTGGTCGCCATGACGCACCTTGCCACGAAATACCCAATAACCCATCGTCGTATACGCGATGATGATCGGCAGAATGACCGCTGCGCCGACCAGCGTGAACATCTGGCTCGAGCGTGGCGCGGCCGCTTCCCAGAGCGTCATGCTCGACGGAATCGCGTACGGCCACAGGCTCACCAGCAGCCCCGCGTAACCAAGCAGCACCAGCAGCAGCGCGAGTGCGAACGGCGTGTTGTGATGCCGCTCACGCACCGCGCGATGCATGAAGAACGCGCAGACGGCCACGAGGAACGGCACCGGCAGCAAGCGGTAGAAGAGGCCGTCGTGGAACCAGCGTTGCGCGATGTTCGGATCCTGCAGCGGCGTCCAGAGGCTCACCATCGCGATGAAGCCGAGCAGCACGATCGTCAGCGGCCAGACCACGCGGTGCAGGCGGCGTTGCAGATCGCCTTCGGTCTTCGCCACCAGCCAGCAGCAGCCGAGCAGCGCATAGGTGACGACGAGGCCAAGACCGGTGAGCAGGCTGAACGGCGTGAGCCAGCCGAAAGCATCGCCCGCATAGGCGCCGTCGATCACGGGAATGCCTTGCAGGAACGCCCCCAGCGCGATGCCCTGAAAGAACGTCGCGCCCGCCGAACCGCCGATGAACGCCAGATCCCACAGGTGCTTCGTACGATTGGCCTTGGCGCGAATCTCGAACGACACGCCGCGAAAGATCAGGCATACGAGCATGAAGATCAGCGGCAGATAGAGCGCGGACAGCACGGTCGAGTAGACCGCCGGAAACACCGCGAACAACCCCGCGCCTCCGAGCACCAGCCAGGTCTCGTTGCCGTCCCACACCGGCGCGACGGTGTTCATCATCAGGTCGCGCTCCTTCTCATCGGGGAAGAACGGGAAGACGATGCCGATACCCAGATCGAAGCCGTCCAGCACTACATACATGAAAAGGCCCAGCGCGATGATCGCGGCCCACACTACGGTTACGTCCATGTTCTTTCTCTATCGCAAGTGGCGGGTGAAGCAGGGTGGGTTCAGGCGGCGTCGATCATGTGATCGGCGGCGGAGAGCGGGCGGCGCGCGGTCTGATTCGGTGACCGTTGCTCCGGCGCGCCGTGCGGCGTGTGTCCCGGCAAAGCGGGGCCCGTGCGCATCAGCTTGAGCATGTAGTAGATGCCGATGCCGAACACCAGGAAGTACACGATCACGAAGGCCATCAGCGAGATGCCGACCTGCTGCGTGGTCAACGGCGATACGGCCTGCGAGGTGCGCATCACGCCGTACACGACCCACGGCTGACGTCCCGCTTCGGTCGTGACCCAACCGGCCAGCAGCGTGATGAAGCCGGTCGGCCCCATCGCCACCGCCACGCGCTGAAACCACTTCGATTCGAACAGGCGTTCACGGCGGCGCAGCACCCAGGCGGCCACCGACATCAGGATCATCAGCACGCCGAGGCCGGCCATGATGCGAAAACTCCAGAACACCAACGTCGAGTTGGGCCGGTCTTGCGGCGGGAATTCCTTGAGGCCGCGAATCTCGCCGTCCCAGCTATGTGTGAGGATCAGGCTGCCCAGATGCGGAATCGATACGGCGTAGCGGGTAGTTTCCGCCTGCATGTCGGGAATGCCGAACAGGTTCAGCGCGGTGCCGCCTTTTTCGGTGTCCCACAGGCCTTCGATCGCCGCGATCTTGGCCGGCTGATATTCGCGCGTGTTCAGACCATGCTGATCGCCGACGAAAGCCTGGATCGGCGTGAGAATCAGCAGCAGCCAGAGCGCCATCGAGAACATCTTTTTGACGGCCGGATCGCGCCGTCCGCGCAGCAGATGCCACGCACCCACCGCCGCCACCACCAGCGCCGCGACGATGAATGCGGCGAGCGCCATATGCGCAAGCCGGTATGGGAACGACGGATTGAACACGATCTTGAACCAGTCGAGCGGCACGACCCGGCCATTCACGACTTCGAAGCCTTGCGGCGTTTGCATCCAGCTATTGGACGCGAGAATCCAGAAGGTCGAGATCAACGTGCCGATCGCCACCATCAGCGTGGCGCCGAAGTGGGCGCGTGGACTCACGCGCTGCCAGCCGAACAGCATGATGCCGAGGAAGCCCGCTTCGAGGAAGAACGCGGTCATGACCTCGTACATGAGCAGAGGTCCGGTGACGGGGCCCGCGAAACTGGAGAAGCCCGACCAGTTGGTGCCGAACTGGTAGCTCATCACGACGCCGGAGACGACGCCCATGCCGAAGGCGACTGCGAAGATCTTCGACCAGAACAGGCAAAGATCTTTGTAGTACGCCTTGCCGGTTTTGAGCCAGCGCCATTCGAGAACGGCGATGAAACTGGCGAGGCCGATGCTGAGCGCCGGAAAAACGATGTGGAACGAGACAGTGAACGCAAACTGGATGCGGGCGAGATCGAATGCCGATAGAGCGGAGTTCATGAGCGTGAAGTGCGTGATGACCGCGAAGGCGGACTACGCGCGTCGACTGGTGTCGGTGCGCACTGCTTTGGGCAGATGGCGCAAGAGTATGGGATCGACGGAAAGTTTGCTGCGCTGCGATCTGCGTCAAAAAACCGCGTTGTTTGGGGTTGATTTTCTTTTATGAGACAGCAAACCGTTGATGGGTATCAAGTTTTCCTGATTGCCTTCGTGCTGTCGTGTGGCGCGCGATGGTGCGCAACTGCGGCAATCGACCGCGCCGCAGCAACCTGCCAGGACGAAGGTCGCGCACGCATGGAGCCAGGCGCGGTGCTGGCCGTCGAACTGTCGCAAGTGCGGCGGGACCGCTCAGGCAGTCCACACCAACCGTCGCGCTGATAACGGATCGGGTTGAGTGCCATGCTATCGCGGCAATTCAGCTCGCCCGTGCGCGTTGCCGGTCCGCGTGCGCTAAGTGGAGTCCGCGTGGGGACGACACGTGCGATCTTCACGTCGCTCATTCCACCAAAAAAGCATTCCTAGTTATACGATGTCACATAAATGGAATATCGATATGGCGTTGATTATAAAGAGAAGTCTGACAATGGAAGGGCTGGAATAAGGGTAAGTGCCTAATTGAAATCGAAGCTGGCATCGATAATAGTACGTTATCGTACAACTATCGCTGGATCGGCCGGCAGTGCCGTGACGACGCAAAGCGATTGCGATATCCGAGTTCGATCGCGCACGGCGCAGTAAAGGAACCCTATGAAAAAGATTGCTCTGAGTGGAGCCGGTGGTCAGCTAGGCTCGGTGGTGCGCGCCGCGTTGATCGCGCGCGGCACGCCGTTGCGTTCGGCCGCGGGCTCGAAAGCCCTCGTGCCCCTGGTGGATGGCGAAGACGTGATGCACGGCGACCTGCGCGACCCCGCGGTCGTGGACCGCCTGCTGGAAGGTGTCGACGTCCTGATCCATTTCGCGGGTACCAGCGTGGAGCGGCCGCTGCCCGAGATCATCGAGAACAATCTGCGCGGGTTGGTCGAGGTGTACGAAGGCGCGCGCCGCCAGGGCGTGCGGCGCATCGTGTTCGCCAGTTCGAATCACGCTATCGGCATGTACCCCGTGACTGAACATCTGAGCCTCGATTGCGAGTTGCGCCCTGACGGTTTTTACGGGCTGAGCAAGGTGTGGGGTGAAGCGCTGGCCAGAATGTACTGGGACAAACACGGTATCGAGAGTGTGTGCGTGCGCATCGGCAGCTGCCTCGAGCGGCCGACCGAGCCGCGGCATCTGAGCACCTGGTTCGGCCATCGCGATCTGCTGCATTTCCTCGACCGCTGTGTCGAAGCCGAGAAGGTGGGCTTCCTGACCATCTGGGGTGTGTCGGCCAATACGCGAAGCTGGTGGGACAACAGCGGCGCCGAGCGGCTGGGCTATCGGCCGACGCAAAACGCCGAAGCCTACGCCGAAGAGATTCTCGCGCGGCCGAATCCGCTCGACGCGCTGGGTCAGCGCTTCCAGGGCGGCAGCTTTGTGGGTATCGACTATTCGCGCGATGATGCCGGCCCGGACGGCTCGGCCGCTTGCGCAACGCGGCCTGCTTGAGCAGTCCAGGACAACGAGGAGACGCAGCAATGAAAATCAAGGGCATCCGCTGGTGGATGGTCAGCCTGGTCGCGGCCGGACTCATCATCAATTATCTCGCGCGCAATACGCTGTCAGTGGCGGCGCCGACGTTGATGAAAGACCTCCACATCACCACGGAGCAGTATTCGCACGTGGTCGTGGCGTGGCAGCTTTGCTATGCATTCATGCAGCCGGTCGCCGGCTTCCTGCTCGATACCGTCGGCACCAAGATCGGCTTTGCGGCGTTCGCGCTGGCGTGGTCGTTGGCGTGCGCCGCGGCGGCGTGGTCGACGGGCTGGCGCAGCCTCGCGTTCTTCCGCGGCCTGCTGGGCATCGCGGAAGCGGCCGGCATTCCGGCCGGCGTCAAGGCGACGAGCGAGTGGTTCCCCGCCAGGGAGCGCTCGGTGGCGATCGGCTGGTTCAACATCGGCTCCTCGATCGGCGCGTTGCTGGCGCCGCCGCTGGTGGTCTGGGCGCTGCTGCGCGGCGAATGGCAACTGGCGTTCGTGATCGTCGGTGTTGCCGGGATCGTCTGGAGCGTGCTGTGGATGGTGCTCTACAAACACCCGCTCAAGCAGAAGCTGTTGGGCGACGCCGAGCGCGACTACATTCTGAGCGGCCAGGAAGCGAAGCACAGCGACGCCGGCGCCGCGAGGCGCAGTTGGTTCACCATGCTCCGCAGCCGCGACTTCTGGGCGATCGGCATTCCGCGCATTCTGTCCGAACCGGCCTGGCAGACTTTCAACGCGTGGATTCCGCTGTACATGATGACCGAACGTCACATGAACCTGAAGGAAGTCGCGCTGTATGCGTGGATGCCGTTTCTGGCCGCGGACATCGGCTGCGTGCTGGGCGGCTACCTCAGCCCGCTGTTTCACAAGTACGCCGGGGTGTCGCTCTTCACGTCGCGCAAGATGGTGTTCGTGGTCGGCGCGCTGTGCATGATCGGACCGGCCTGCGTCGGCCTGGTGGCGAGTCCTTATGTGGCGGTGGCGCTGCTGTGCGTCGGCGGTTTCGCGCATCAGACCTTGTCGGGTGCGCTGTACGCGATCACGTCGGATATGTTCGGCAAGAATGAGGTGGCTACCGCGACCGGCATGGGCGGCATGGCGGGCTACCTGGGCGCGGCGGCGTTCACGGCGCTGTTCGGGGTGCTGGTCACGCAGGTCGGCTACAGCCCGTTGTTCGTCGTGCTGGCGGTGTTCGACATTATCGCGGCCGCCGTGGTGTGCCTGCTGGCGAAAAGCGCCGACAAGACGCCCGAGCCGCGCTGGACGCCGGCGAACGCGGTGGCCAAATGATGCTGGCCGGCTTGCGATGATGCGTTCCGCCCGCTGATCGAGCGAGCACGTAATAGAAAAATGGCGGCGCTTTCGGGCGCCGCCATTTTTGCTTCTGCTCACCGCGTTCCTTCAATCTTCACGGCTGGACGAAGCTCGCGCTTCGCGCAGCCGGTCGATCTCCTGCCGCTTACCGTTTATCGACGACCGTCGTGTTGTACGTCGTCGCACCGATCACCACATTGTTCAACGTAATGCCGTTGACGTTGTACGCGTAGATCGGCCCAGGCGTGGTCGCGCTCGCGGGGCCGGCCGAGACCGCCGTGCCCAGATTGCAGTTCGAGATCGTCACGCCGGTGATCGGCGGAATGGCCGGGGCCGGCGCCGCGCCGTTGTAGTCGAACGCGACAGGCCCTTGCGCGACGATCGCCTGGAAGCACGAGCCGGTCACGCCGCCCACCGTCACGTTGCTCGCCGTCACGTTCGAAATGTTCACGTTCTGCACGACTGCCGGACGAATGCGAATCGCGTCGTTGGCCGGTTGATAGTCGCAGTCGAACGTGATCAGCCCGCCCTGTGCCGCCGACGGATTGGCCGCCGCCGCCGTCACGACCCCGAGCGGCACCGTGGCATTGATCGGGCTGCCGCTCAGCAACGCGCTGCCGTAGCCCCCGCCCTTCAGGCTGACGCCGTTGGGCAGCGTGACGGTATCCACATAGAAGTTCTTCACGAAGCCGCCGCGATTCATGTTCGTCTTGATGCGAATCGCGATGTTCAGCGGATTGGTCGCCCAGTTCTGGTTCAGCATCTTCAGATTGCGCGCGTAGATGTTCTGCACGCCGCCGCCCATTTCGCTGCCGAGCGTGATGCCGCCGTGGCCGCTGTTCATCGTGCAGTTCTGGATCACGTGATTCTGCGCGGGACCGTACTGCGTATCCAGATCCTTGCCCGATTTGATCGCGATGCAGTCGTCGCCGGTGTTGAACGTCACGCTGTCGCAGAGCACGTTGTTGCACGCGTCCGGATCGAAGCCGTCGTTATTCGGGCCGATGCTGTTGGTCGTCACGCCGCGAATCACGACGTTCTTGCAATCGGTCGGATGATGCTGCCAGAACGGTGTGTTGTTGGTGGTGTAGTTCTCCATCAACACATTCGTGCAGCCGATGAACTCGACCATGCACGGACGCAGATAGTGGCCGACGCCGAACACCCGCTGCGCGATCGGCACGCCGGCTTCGGAGAGGGCGGGCAGATAGTTCTGGTCCTCTTGCCAGGGTGTCGTGGGGCTGGTCAGTTGCGCATACAGCGCGTCGGAAATGCCGGGTGCGGCGGTTTTCAGGTCGACGTTCTTCGGGTTGAGAAATGCCTGCGACGGCGTCGACGAATTCACGCAGCCGTACGCGCCATTCGATCCCTTGAAGGTCCACCAGCAGGTGGCGGTGTTGCCGCTGCCGGCGAACGGCGTCATGGCCTGGCCGTTGAGCACCGAGCTCGCGTCCTCGCCGGTCAGGGCGATATTGGTCTGGTTGCGCGCATAGACAGGGGAGCCGTAGTTGAGGCAATCGTTCGCCTGCCAGCGGCTGTAGAACAGGTTGCCGTTGGCGCCGCAGGCGACCGGGCCGTCCTTCGCGTAGTCCGCTGGGTTCGGGCTGAAGTAGATCGTGCAATTCGCGCTGAGGTGGAAGTTCACGTTGCTGAGCAGGACGATCGGTCCGGCGCAGTACCACGTGCCGGCCGGCACGACCACGCGTCCGCCGCCGGCGGCGTTGCAGGCCTGGATGGCGGCGAGAAAGGCCGGGCGCGAGTCGAACGAGCCGGCGGCGTTGGTCAGGTTCGAACCGGGACTCGCGACCGACGCCGAGCCCGTATACGGATTGGCGGCGACGACGACGGCGCACGGCGCAGCGCCGTATTGCGTGACCACGAAGTCGCGGGCCGGGAACATCGACTGGGTGATGCCCTGCAGGGACGCGATGATCTGCGTCGCGGCGCCCGAGGTGCCCCAGATCGGATCCTGTACGACAGGCGGTGTGACCGGAGCGGAGGTACCGCCGGTGACGGATCCGCCGCAAGCGGAGAGCCCGCCAAGCAGGGTCGCGCCCGCGGACGTTCCCGCCAGCACGATAAAGGCGCGGCGAGCGGGCGAATTCGGTTCGGTCGGGCCGGGCGCGCCTGATGTCGCCCGCTTGCCGTTGTTTTTATCGATGATTGCCACGGATGTCTCCTTGCCCTTTGCGGGCGTTGTCAAATGTCGTTGCTATTCGGATGGATGCGGCTGGTCAAAGACGTTGTCTTAACGTAAGGTATCCTTAATAATTGTGAAAAAAATCTGCCGGCGAGGTGCCATGCGGCTTTGCTCATGCGCAGCGAAAAAGGCGAACGAACGCACGTATGCGCCGCTGCGCGTTGCCTATCTGCATAGGCAAGCGGAGCGGCGCCTGGAATACAGACGTGCGGCTTAAGCGGGTTTCTGCCCGATCTCGTGATTGGCGAGGATTTCGAGCGCGCGCACCATCGCCGAGTGATCCCACGCCTTGCCGCCATGCGCGACGCAGGCGTTGAACAGTGCCTGGCAGGTGGCGGTATTCGGCAGCGAGACGCCGAGCGATTGCGCCGTCGAAAGCGCGAGGTTCAGATCCTTCTGGTGCAGTTCGATACGGAAACCCGGATCGAAGGTGCGCTTGGTCATGCGTTCGCCGTGCACTTCGAGAATGCGCGACGACGCGAACCCGCCCATCAGCGCTTCACGCACGCGCGCCGGATCCACGCCGGCTTTGGACGCGAGCAGCAGCGCTTCGCCGACTGCCTCGATCGTCGCCGCGACGATCACCTGGTTGGCCACCTTGCACACCTGTCCCGCGCCGACGCCGCCAATCAGCGTGACGTTCTTGCCCATCATGTCGAAGAGCGGCTTGACGCTCTCGTACGTCGCGGTTTCGCCGCCCACCATGATGGTCAGCGAGCCGGCCTTGGCGCCGACTTCGCCGCCGGAAACCGGCGCATCCAGATAGTCCGCGCCGTGCTCGCGCACGCGGGCCGCGAACTCGCGCGTGGCCATCGGCGAAATCGAGCTCATGTCGACGACGGTTTGTCCCGCGCGCAACGCGCTTGCGAGGCCCTGTTCGCCGAACAGCACGCGTTCGACGTCGGGCGTATCCGGCACCATGATGAAGATCACGTCGGCGTGCGCGGCGACGGCGGCCGGGCTGTCGCACGCGACGGCGCCCGCCTGGACGAGATCGTCGGGCACGCCGCTGCGCGTGAACGCTGCCAGCGCGACGCCGTTCTTGAGAAGGTTGGCGGCCATGGGCTTGCCCATGATGCCGAGTCCGATAAAGCCTGCTTTTTGCATGAAATGCTCCGAAGATGTCACGGCGGCCGGTTTACTGCTGGCCCGCCTGTTTCTGCATGAAATGTTTTTGAACCGTCTGCGCGGCGCCTTTCAGCAGCCCCATGTCCGCACAGACCGCGACGACGCGGCAGCCCATGCCGATGTAGCGCTCCGCGTCGGCCTGGACCGGGGCGAGGATGCCGCTCGGCTTGCCCGCGGCTTGCGCGCGTTCGAACACGTGCGCGATGGCCTGTTGCACGTCGGGATGACTCGGGTTGCCGATTCGGCCGTAGGCGGCCGCGAGGTCGGACGGCCCGACGAACACGGCGTCCACGCCGTCCACGGCGAGAATCTCGTCGATTGCGTCGACCGCCTTGCGGCTTTCTATCTGCACGATGACGCAGACGTTGTCGTTGGCAATGTCGAAGTAGTCGGGCACGGTCGCGTAGCGATTACCGCGCTGGCTCACCGAGACGCCGCGAATGCCTTGCGGCGGGTAGCGCGTGGCGGTGACGGCGCGCGCCGCGTCGTCGGCGCTGTCGACGAACGGCACCAGAAAATTCGAGAAGCCGCTGTCGAGGAGCCGTTTGATGAATACACTGTCGTTAGCGGGCGGCCGGACGACTGGCGCGCTGGCGCTGTCCTTGAGCGCCATCAATTGGGGGATCAGCGTCAGCACGTCGTTCGGTGCGTGCTCGGCATCCAGCAACATCCAGTCGAAGCCGACCACGCCGAGCAGTTCGGTCACGATCGGGCTGGCGAGCGACGCCCAGCAGCCGATCAGGGTTTCGCCGCCGCGCACCGCTCGGCGAAAACTATTGGGTAAGGCCTGGTAGGGCGTGACGGCAGGCATGGGCTGTTTTCCTCGAACGGCAGTGGATCGGGCAAGCTGCGGACGACGGCTAATCGATAGTCAAACCATGGTTATAGGTCGTCGTATGTCTAGAATTCAGATTAGCACCGGCTCTGCCGATTGTAACGGCCACGTAAACCCGAATTCCTCACCAGGCAAGCGTTTCAGCTTGCAGGTGTAGTCTCTGATGTTGTAGGATGACCTATATCTTAGGCCTTTATCCAAGGAAAGCGAAATGTCTATTACCGGCGAAATGCTGATCGGTCGCAAAACGGTGCGCGGCGAGGAAAAACCATTGCATGCGTTCAATCCTGCCACGGGATCGGACATCGCGGAGCCGGTTTTCGGCAGCGGCTCGGCTGCCCACGTCGGCGAGGCCTGCGAGCTCGCGCGGCAAGCTTTCGATCCGTATCGCCAGTTGCCGCTCGCGGTGCGCGCCGAATTTCTCGAGCGCATTGCCGACGGCATCATGGCATTGGGCGATGCGTTGATCGAGCGGGCGCAACAGGAGTCGGGCTTGCCCAAGGCGCGTCTCGAAGGCGAGCGCGGCCGCACCACCGGGCAGCTCAAATTGTTCGCGCAAGTCGTGCGCGCCGGCCAGTGGCTCGCCGCCACGCTCGATTCGCCGCTGCCGGAGCGCAAGCCGTTGCCGCGCTCCGATCTGCGCCTGCAAAAGATTCCGCTCGGGCCGGTCGCGGTGTTCGGCGCCAGCAATTTTCCGCTCGCGTTTTCGGTGGCGGGCGGCGATACCGCGGCGGCGCTCGCTGCGGGCTGCCCGGTGGTGGTGAAGGCGCATCGCGCTCACCTGGGCACTTCGGAGATGGTCGGCCGCGTGATCCAGCGTGTCGCGCAGGAAATGGACTTGCCGGAAGGCGTGTTCTCCCTGATCGTCGGCGCCGGGAATTCCGTTGGCGAAGCGTTGGTTGCGCATCCGGCGATCAAGGCAGTGGGCTTCACCGGTTCGCGCGCGGGCGGCACCTCGCTGATGCGCGTGGCGGCGGCGCGCGCCGAGCCGATTCCGGTCTACGCGGAAATGAGCAGCATCAACCCAGTGTTCCTTCTGCCGAGCGCGCTGGCTCAGCGCGGCGAGAGCATCGCGCGCGGCTTCGTCGATTCGCTGGTGCTCGGCGCCGGCCAGTTCTGTACCAATCCGGGTCTCGCGATTGCCGTCGATAGCGACGCGCTCAAGGACTTCGTTGCAACCGCGTCCGACGCGCTGAGCGGCAAGCCCGCGCAGACCATGCTGACGTCCGGCATCCACGCCGCTTATGAAGAAGGCGAGGGCAAGCTGGCCGCGACCAAAGGCGTCGAGGCCGTGGCGCGCGGCGTCGACGCAACCGGTCCGACGCAGGCGCGCGCGGCGTTGTTCGTGACCGATGCGCAGACGTTCCTCGCCACGCCCGCGCTGGAAGACGAAGTGTTCGGCCCGGCTTCCACCATCGTGCGTTGCAAGGACGAGCAGGAGATGCTCGCGGTCGCCGAGCACTTCGCCGGTCAGTTGACCGCCACGGTGCAGATGGACAGCGCCGACCTGCCGGCGGCGAAGAAGCTGGTGCCGATTCTCGAACGCAAAGCCGGCCGGATTCTGGTGAACGGTTTCCCGACGGGCGTCGAAGTGTCGCACGCGATGGTGCACGGCGGCCCGTTCCCGGCCACCTCGGACAGCCGCGCGACGTCGGTCGGCACGACTTCGATCGAACGCTTCCTGCGTCCGGTGTGCTACCAGGATTTCCCGGCCGATCTGCTGCCCGAGGCGCTGACCGACGGCAATCCGCTGAATCTGTGGCGCCGCCGCGATGGCGAAATCACGCGCAGCTAAATGCTGAGTAGGCCTGATCGGGTGAAATGAAAAATGGCCGGGATATCCCGGCCATTTTTCTTTGCGTTCACGGCGACCGTAGCGCGACTTCGCTACGACTTCGCCCTGACGAATCCAATCAGCTATTCGCCTCGGCGGCTTCGTTCGCGCGCCGCAAGCGCTCGCGGCTATTGGACAGATGCATCCGCATAGCCGCGCGCGCGCCTTCCGCGTCGTGCCGCGTGATCGCTTCGAGAATGCTTTCGTGTTCGAGATTCACGAGCGACAGATACGCATCCGGTTCCGCGCGTGCGATGCCCGCCGAGTCGAGCCGGTTACGCGGAATCAGCGCGCTGCCCATTTGCGTGAGGATGTCGACGAAATAGCGGTTGCCGGTCGCGCGCGCCACCGAGATATGAAACTGCAGATCGGCATCGACACTGTCCAGCCCGTTATGACGCGTGGCTTCGATCGCGTCGAGCGCGGCGCGCATGCGCGCGAGGTCGTCCGGCTTGGCGCGCTGGGCGGCCAGCCCCGCGCATTCCGTTTCGAGGCTGATGCGCAGTTCCAGGATCGACAATACGTCGCGCAAAGTGGTGGCGGGCACCATGTCGATGCCCAGCTTTTCACGCTGCGGCTCCAGCACGAAACTGCCGATGCCGTGCCGCGTCTCGATGATCTTGCCCGCCTGCAATCGCGAAATCGCTTCACGAATGACGGTGCGGCTCACGCTCAGCGTGACCATGAGCTGTGACTCGGTCGGCAGTTTGTCGCCGGGTTTCAAGGCGCTGGACGCAATCTGCTCGGTGACGTAGCTGACGACGAACTCGGCAAGATTACGAGCGCGTCGTGGCGGTGCCGCGGATGCCAGTGGTGTAGCCATCGAAAACGCCCCTTGAATCAGATAGTTGCAGACACTTCATGCGCTTCATTATACCGTCGTCTGACGACTGATTATATAGACGCCGAATCATTTTGCGCGCGGGTGCGCGGCGTGACATCGGCGCATCGTTCGGGATGTCTGGCGCTGCGGCGGCCGTTATTTCGCCGCCGCAGAGAAGTACGAAAGCCGCAATGACAACCGCAATGACAACCGCCGCATAGTTAGCGCGGGCGCAACTCGACCCGTTTGATGTCTTTGACGATCACGAGATAGCTGAACACCGTGAGCAGGGCATTGATGCCCACGAACACCAGCGCGCCGTTGAACGATCCGCTCTTCGCCACGAGATAGCCGATCACGATCGGCGTCACGATGCCGGCCACGTTGCCGAACATATTGAAGATCGCGCCGGACAGCCCGAGCGCTTCCTTCGGCGACGTGTCGGCGACCACGGCCCAGCCGAGCGCGCCGATGCCTTTGCCGAAGAACGCGAGCGACATGAGGGCGACGACGACCCAGTCGGTCGTCACGTAGTTGCAGCCGATGATGCATACCGACAGCAGCATGCCGCCGACGATCGGCACCTTGCGCGCGATCGTGAGCGAATGGCCGCGACGGATCAGCCCGTCGGACAGGATGCCGCCGAGCACGCCACCGGAGAATCCGCAGATCGCCGGCAGCGAGGCCACGAGGCCCGCTTGCAGAATCGTCATGCCGCGCGCCTGCACGAGGTAGATCGGAAACCAGGTCAGGAAGAAGTAGGTCAGCACGTTGATGCAGTACTGCGCGAGATAGACGCCGAGCAGCATGCGATTGCCCAGCAGTTGGCGAACCAGATGCCAGCCGCCGGCGTTTTCGATCTTCCCGACGGATCGGGTTGTCTTCTGCCCGTTGACCACGCCGCCGCCCTGTTCGATGTACTCCAGCTCGGCACGCGAGACACGCGGATGGTCGGCAGGGTTCTTCATCATCTTAAGCCAGGTGAGCGCGAGCAGAAGCCCCGTCGCGCCCATCACGACATACACCATATGCCAGCCGAACGCGTGCGTGAGCCACGCCATCAGCGGCGTAAAGACCACGGCGGCGAAGTACTGCGCCGAATTGAAAATGGCCGACGCCGTGCCGCGTTCATTGGTGGGGAACCAGCTCGCCACCACCTTGGCATTGGCGGGGAACGCCGGCGATTCGGCCGCGCCCATCGCAAAGCGCAGCGCGAACAGCGCGGCGATGGCCGCCGCCGCGCTGCCCAGCAGGCCGATCGCGCCTTGCAGCAGGGTGAATAGCGACCAGAAGAAGATGCTCGCCGCGTAGACGCGCCGCGCGCCGAAGCGATCCAGCAGCCAACCGGCCGGCAGTTGCGACAGCACGTACGCCCAACTGAACGCGGAAAAAATGTAGCCCATGCGGATCGCGTCGAGACCGAATTCGGCGCGCATGGCCGAACCGGTCACCGACAGCGTGGCGCGGTCCGCGTAATTGAAGGTCGTGATCAGAAAGATCAGCAGCAGGATCGCGTAGCGGACTCGGGTACGCTTCGCGACGTGGGCGGCACTCGCCGTGCGGCTCAATTCCATGGTCATCTCCTGAAGTTCTTATGCGCGGGAGCGGGCTCCCCGGGCGTCGCGCCGCCGCAAGCGGCCACGAGCCTCGTCGATACCTTCGCGCGGCACAAAAACGCCCGGCGACGTTGCCGTGCCGGGCGCTCTTTACGGTGCCGTTCGCGCGGCGATCGTTCGCACGGTCGCCGCGCGCTATCTGCGCCTGATGCGCGAGCCGGATTACTGCGGGCCGAGCGTCTTGATGAGCGCGTCCAGCTTGTCCATTTCTTCTTCGGTCAGATCGGTCAGCGGCGCGCGCACCGGCCCGGCGCTGTGGCCGACCAGCTTCGCGCCCGCCTTGACGATGCTGACCGCGTAGCCCGCGCGGCGGTTGCGAATGGCGAGGTACGGCAGGAAGAATTCGTCGATCAGCTTGCCGACGGTCGCGTGGTCGTCCGCGGCGATCGCGCGGTAGAAGTCCATCGCGGTCTTTGGAATGAAGTTGAACACCGCCGACGAATACACCGGCACGCCAAGCGCCTTGTAGGCCGCGGCATAGACTTCCGCGGTCGGCAGGCCGCCGAGATACGAGAAGCGCTCGCCAAGGCGGCGGCGGATCGACACCATGTTCTCGATCTCGCCCACGCCGTCCTTAAAGCCGATCAGGTTCGGGCAGCGCTCGGCCAGCCCTTCGAGCATATCGGCGTTAAGCTTGGAATTCGCGCGGTTGTAGATGATCACACCCATGTTCGGCACGGACTTGCAGACTTCTTCGGCATGCGCGGCGATGCCTTCCTGGCAGGCTTCCGTCAGGTAATGCGGCATCAGCAGAATGCCGTTCGCGCCATGCCGCTCGGCTTCCTGTGCGTAGGCGATCGCGACCCGCGTCGGACCGCCCGCTCCGGCGAGAATCGGCACCTTGCCTTTACAGACTTCCGTGGCCGTGCGCACCACGTTCGAATAGTCGCTGTGCGTGAGCGAGAAGAATTCGCCCGTGCCGCCGGCGACGAACAGCGCCGACGCGCCATAAGGTGCGAGCCATTCCAGGCGCTCGGCATAGGTGTCGGCGCGGAAATCACCGTGCTCGTCGAAGTCGGTAACGGGGAAGGACAGGAGGCCTTCGGAAACGATCTGCTTCAGTTCCTGCGGTGTCGTCATGATGAGTATCCAGTGCGTCGGAATGGTTCGCGGTTGATTCGATGGGTCGAAATGGAGATTTCTTATACGTCATCGTACAACAACAAATCCACCAACTCAACGGGCATTTGGCAGCATAATGCTGCTACTAGGGTAAATACGGAACGTCTGCGGAATCTTTCATGTTGTAGGATGACGTATGAATAGTCGGCGCACCAGGCGTGCAGCGCCATAAGGATCGATGCAATGGAACAATCTCCGCTCTACATTCGCGTTCACCCCAATGACAATGTCGCGATCGTCGTCAACGACGGCGGGCTGGGTGAGGGCGCGGTATTTCCCGATGGTCTGGCGCTGCGCGAGCGGGTGCCGCAAGGGCACAAGGTCGCGCTGGCCGATCTGGCCGAAGGCGACGAAGTCATCCGCTATAACGTGGTGATCGGCTATGCGCTCAAGGCGTTGCCGAAAGGCAGCTGGATCAACGAACACGTGATTCGCATGCCGAGCCCGCCGGGACTCGAAGATCTGCCGATCGCCACGATCAAGGCGCCGCCGATGCCGCCGCTCGAAGGCTTCACGTTCGAGGGCTACCGCAACGCGGACGGCTCGGTCGGCTCGCGCAACATTCTCGCCATCACGACCACGGTGCAATGCGTGGCCGACGTGGTTCAGCATGCGGTCACGCGCATCAAGGCCGAGTTGCTGCCGAAGTACCCGAACGTCGACGACGTGGTGAGCCTCGGCCACACGTATGGTTGTGGTGTCGCGATCGACGCGCCCGACGCGATGGTGCCGATCCGCACCGTGCGCAATATCAGCCTGAATCCGAATTTCGGCGGCGAGGTGATGATGGTCAGCCTCGGCTGCGAGAAGCTGCAGCCCGAGCGCCTGATGCCGCCCGGCACGATTCCGATCGCCGCGGCCGCCAATGTGGCCGAAGTCGCGGACATCGGCGATATCGAGGCGGATCTGAACGGCGACGTCGTGGTGCTTCAGGACGAGGCGCACGTCGGCTTCCAGTCGATGATCGAGTCGATCATGAAAATGGCCGATGGTCATCTGCAGCGCCTGAACAATCGCCGCCGCGAGACATGTCCCGCGTCCGATCTGGTGATCGGCGTGCAATGCGGCGGCAGCGACGCGTTCTCCGGTCTCACCGCCAATCCGGCGGTGGGCTACGCGACCGACCTGCTGGTGCGTGCCGGCGCCACGGTCATGTTCTCCGAAGTCACCGAGGTGCGCGACGGCGTCGATCAACTGACGGCGCGCGCGGCCAACGCCGAAGTTGCCGCGGCGATCATCCGCGAGATGCAGTGGTACGACGATTATCTGAAGCGCGGCGGCGCCGACCGCAGCGCCAACACCACGCCGGGCAACAAGAAGGGCGGCTTGTCGAACATCGTCGAAAAGGCGATGGGCTCGATCATCAAGTCGGGCAACTCGGCCATCTCCGGCGTGTTGTCGCCCGGCGAAAAGGTCAAGCAGAAAGGCCTGATTTACGCGGCCACGCCGGCGAGCGATTTCATCTGCGGTACGTTGCAGGTGGCGGCGGGTATCAATCTGCACGTTTTCACCACCGGCCGCGGCACGCCGTACAGCCTCGCCGAAGTGCCGGTCATCAAGGTCGCGACGCGCTCGGATCTGGCGCGCCGCTGGCATGACCTGATGGATGTCAACGCCGGCACCATCGCGACCGGTGCGGCGACCATCGAAGAGGTGGGCTGGGAATTGTTCCGTCTGATGCTCGACGTCGCCAGCGGCCGCAAGCAAACCTGCGCGGAAAAACTCAAGCTCCACAATGCGCTAGTGCTGTTCAATCCGGCGCCGGTGACCTGATTGGCCCGCTCGATCCGCCAGGTCTGCTTCATCATGCTGATCTGATCGCACCCACACCAACATAGAAACATGACTGACTTGAATCTCGATCGCAGCGCGGCCCCCAAACCCTTCCGCCGGCTGCTGCTCACCGGCGCGGCGGGCAACCTCGGCCAGCAACTGCGCGGCGCGCTCGCTGCGTGGGCCGATATCGTGCGCGTCACGGATATCGCGCCGCTCGGCGAGGTGGCGGCGCACGAAGAGGCGTCGACAGTCGATCTCGCGGACGAGGCCGCCGTCCACGCGCTGCTCGAAGGCGTGGACGCGGTGATTCACCTCGGCGGCATTTCCGTCGAGGCGCCGTTCGAAGCGCTGCTCGAAGCGAATATCCGCGGTCTGTATCACCTCTATTCGGCCGCGCAGAAGCAGGGCGTGAAGCGCATCGTGTATGCGAGCTCGAATCACGCGGTGGGTTTTCATCCGGTGACGGATGTGGTCGATATCGACGCGCCGCCGCGCCCCGATAGCCTGTACGGCGTGACGAAGTGCTTCGGCGAATCGTTGTCGCGCTACTACTTCGATCGCTTCGGTCTGGAGACAGTGTGCCTGCGCATCGGCTCGTCGTTCGAGCAGCCGAAAAATCCGCGCATGCTCGTCACGTATCTGAGCTACCGCGACTTCATCGAACTGGTGCGCTGCTCGCTGTTCACCAATCGCGTAGGCCACGCGATCGTCTACGGCGTCTCGGATAACCGCACCAAGTGGGTCGATAACACCAAAGCCGCGTTCCTCGGCTTTCGTCCGCAGGACAGCTCGGTCGAGTTCGAACATCTCTTTCCGGTCACGGCACCCACGACCGACCTCGACGATCCGACCCAGCGTTTCCAGGGCGGCCCGTTCGTGCTCGCCGGGCCGATGGAGCCCAAGCGGTGAGCGCCGCGGCGAACCCGCGCGTGGAGCGGGTGGAGGCGGCAGGACAGGCGCCGGCTTCGGTCGGCGAAAGTCCGGTGTGGCGGGTGGCGGAGCAGGCGCTCTACTGGGTCGACATTCCGGCGCAGAAGATCGTGCGGTTGCGGCTCGACTCGGGTGAGCGTTGCGCGTGGCGGCTGCCGGAAAAGGTGGCATGCATTGCGTTCGACCATCGCGGCACGGTGCTGGCCGGCTGCGAGACCGGGCTGTTCGCCGTCGCGCTCACCGAGGGCGTGGCCGGCGGCGAGTCCGCGCAGGTGACAGGGCGCAAGCTCGCCGCGCCGGACTTCCCATGCGACGACATGCGTTTTAACGACGGCCGTTGCGACCGGCAAGGGCGCTTCTGGTCCGGCACGATGGTGCAGGACATGGCGGCGGCCAAGCCGGCCGGCGCGCTCTACCGATTCGACGCGCACGGCGTGCTGTCGGCGCCGGTCGTCGACGCGCTCATCACGCAGAACGGCCTCGGGTGGTCGCCCGACGGCCGGACCATGTATCTGTCGGACTCGCATCCTTTGCGCAGGCAGATCTGGGCATTCGACTACGACATCGAGACGGGCGAGCCGCGCAACCGTCGCGTGTTCGCCGACCTGAATCAGCATGCGGGCCGTCCCGACGGCGCCGCGGTGGATGCCGACGGTTGCTACTGGATTTGCGCGAACGACGCCGGTTTGTTGTTGCGCTTCACGCCGCAAGGCAAGCTGGACCGGCGGATTGCCGTGCCTGCGACCAAGCCGGCCATGTGCGCTTTCGGTGGGCGCGATCTGGACACGTTGTTCGTGACGTCGATTCGTCCCGCAGCGAACGCGAGCGAGCACGACGGCCATCTGTTTGCCGTGCGTCCTGGCGTGACCGGGCTGCCCGAACCGGAGTTCGCCGGCGCGTTGTAGGCGCAGCTTGTGTGAGAAAGGCGCCGGCCATGTCGACATGGCCGGCGCCTTTCTTTTGCTGGTCATGTTAATTCATCGCTCGTCGTACAACATTGTGACGTAAAACTGACGGTTTGTGCGCGGAGCTGGCACCAAAACGCCGCGTCGAATGACGCTGACCATTGCCTCCCAATTGCCGCGCCAGTTGGCTCGCCAATCGGCACACACCCGCTGCGCGCGAGGGTTCGTCCATCCCTGCCGATGCCTTGGTGGTGCGGGTAAATACCGTCTGTACAACTCAAATTGCGTTTTATAGACTTCATATGTTGTCGTACAACGTATAAGCCCAAACAAATGCCTTTCTGTGAGGTTTCAAGTTTCAGGGATGAACGAGGCGGCGTCGACGCGCGCGACACCTCGCGCGCGAGATGCAAGCTGAAGCAGTTGAAGCAAAAGTAAAAGAGTCGAGTTGTCTGACAGGAGTGCTGAGCATCTGCGCCGGGGACGTTGCACAGACCAGCATGGCAAGACGCTCGCGGCCGCAAACGGCGGCGGGCGCCGAGCCGGGAGACGCAGCAAACCATGTCGCATCCGCGGGCCGATGCCCGCAAGCGGGCCCTCCGCAATCGATTGGATGGTCAATTTTTCAAGGAATTTCACGATGAACAAGAAGTTTGCCTCTTCCCGTGTTTCGATAATCGTCGCAGCCTCGGTGCTGGCCTTCAGCACCGTGTCGGCACAAGCGCGTGTGTTCCGCGTGTCGGACGTGCATGGCGACACCTATCCGACCAACATGGCCGTGAAATACATGGGAGAACAGATCAATAAGGCAACCGGCGGCAAGGATTCCGTGAAGGTCTTCGGCAATAGCGCGCTGGGTTCGGAAAACGACACGATCGATCAGGTGCGCATCGGCGCATTGGACATGGCGCGCGCCAACGGCGCAGCGTTCAACGAAATCGTTCCCGAATCGATGATCCCGTCGCTGCCGTTCCTGTTCCGCGACGTCGACCATTTCCGCAAAGTGATGTACGGCCCGGAAGGCCAGAAGATTCTCGACGCCTTCAAGGCGAAGGGCATGATCGCGCTGACGTTCTACGAGAGCGGCGCGCGTTCGATCTACACCAGGAAGCCGATTCATACGCCGGCTGACATGAAGGGCCTCAAGGTTCGCGTGCAGCCGTCCGACCTGATGGTCGACGAAATCCGGGCAATGGGCGGCACGCCCACGCCGATGCCGTTCGCCGAGGTCTACACGGGCCTGAAGACGGGGCTGGTGGATGCCGCCGAAAACAACCTGCCGTCGTACGAAGAAACCAAGCACTTCGAAGTCGCGCCGGTCTATTCCGAAACCCAGCATTCGATGACGCCTGAAGTGCTGGTGTTCTCGAAGAAAGTGTGGGACACACTGACACCGCAGGAACAGGACATCATCAAGAAGGCTGCCGCCGACTCGGTGCCGTACTACCAGAAGCTGTGGACCGCGCGCGAGGCCGATGCGAGCAAGACGGTCACGAAGGGCGGAGCGACTATCGTCGGCTCGTCGCAGATCGACCGTGCGGCTTTCGTCAAGGTCATGCAGCCGGTTTGGGCGAAATACGAAAAGACCCCGCAAATGAAGCAGATCGTCGACGAGATTCAGGCAGTCAAATAAGGCTGGCGGGAACGGCGGCGCGCTGGCGGCGTGAAGGGCTTGCGGGAAGACTCGCGGGCCCTGGCCGCTGTGCGCCTCCTGAACCGAAATGCCGAACAGGATTGCTGACTAATAAAAACAGGTCGGTCGTATGCAAGGATGGGGTCAATGAGCTTCTTGAAGCGCCCAAATGATTTTCTCTTTCGCACGCTGGTTATCGTGGCGTCGGTGAGTCTCGCCACGCTGAGCCTGCTGGTGATCTACAGCGTCGTGATGCGCTACGTTTTCAGCGATGCACCGGATTTCGTCGAGCCGATCGCGCTCTTGCTGGTGATCGTGATCGCCATGTTCGGCGCGGCCCTCAAGGTGCGTGAAGGCGGCCATATCGGGCTCGACTCGCTCGTGAATAAATTGCCGCCCAGGGGCCAGCTCGTTGCAACGGCCTTTCAGCACGGTTGCCTGATCGTGTTCGCGATCGCGCTGTTCTTCGGCTGTCTGCAGATGGTGGAGGCCACCATGGAGGACCGCATTCCCATTATCGGGCTGCCGGAGTCGTTGCGTTACTGCGTCCCGGTCATTGCCAGCGTCTGCATTGCAATGTTCTCGTTAGAGAACCTGCTCGCGCTTTTCGCACAGAAACAAAAATAGAGCAATCATGGAACTTGCCATCCTCTCCGTCAGTTTCCTCGTTTTTCTTCTTCTCGGCGTTCCTGTTTCCTTCGGGTTAGGGCTCTCCTGTGTCCTGACGTATCTGTACGAGGGCTTGCCGGCGGCCACCGCCATGCAGTCGATGATTTCGGGCATCAACGGCTTTTCGTTCCTCGCGGTGCCGTTCTTCATTCTGTCCGGCGAGCTGATGCTGCACGGCGGCATCGCGGACCGCATCCTGCGTTTCGCGCAAGCCACGGTCGGGCATTTCCGCGGCGGCCTCGGCATGGCCAATGTGGTCGCCTGCACGCTGTTCGGCGGCGTCTCCGGTTCGCCCTCGGCGGATACGTCGGCCATGGGCGGCGTAGTCATTCCGTTGATGAAGCGTGAAGGCTACAGCGCGGCTTACGCGGTCAACGTGACGACGCACTCGTCGCTGGCGGGCGCGCTGATGCCCACCTCGACCAACATGATCATCTATGCATTCGCGGCCCAGGGCATCACCGGCACGCTGAATGGACACCCGATGAGCGGCGTCTCGATCGGCGATCTGTTGTTTTCTGGTCTGCTGCCGGTGTTGTGGGTGATGGGTTTCGTGCTGATCGCCGCGTACTGGCAAGCGGTCAAATACGGTTATCCGCGTCGTGCCGATGGTTCGACGGAGCTGCAGAAATTCCCCGGCTGGTACGCGGTGGCCCGCACCTTCCTCGGCGCATTGCCCGGCTTGATGGTGATCGCGATCATTCTGGTGTGCGTGGCCAAAGGCATTGCCACTGCCACAGAAGCCGCCGCGATAGCCGTGTTTTATTCGCTGGTGCTGACGATCGTCGTGTATCGCTCGATGACGATGAAGAAGCTGTTTCACGCGCTCTCCAAGGCCGCCAAAACCACTGGCGTGGTGCTGCTGCTGATCGGCGTGTCGAACATGCTGCGCTACCAGATGGCTTATCTGGAGATTCCGGATGCGATCGAACACATGCTCGACGGCGCGACCAGCCTGCCGTGGCTGATGCTGCTGTATATCAACCTGATCCAGATTTTCCTCGGCACGTTCGTCGACATGGCGGCGCACATCCTGATCACCACGCCGCTGTTCCTGCCGATGGCGATGCACGCGGGCGTGGGTCCAGTGCAGTTCGGCATCATGATCCTGCTGAACTGCGCATTGGGTCTGGTGCACCCGCCGATCGGCTCGGTTCAGTTCATCGGGTGCGCGATTGGCAATGTGTCGATTGGTGAAACTACCAAGGTGGCGTGGCCGTATTACCTGGCTATCTTCAGCGCGATCAATATCGTGACCTATGTGCCGATGTTTTCCACGTGGCTGCCTAGTCTGATCAACGGTCACCCGGTATTTTGAAATCCTTAATTACCGCCCCGAGGGAGATTCCCTTTGGGGACACTCGCCGGCGCTCGCACAGTGCAGCAAACAAAGAACAATCTTTTAAAGAGGAGCAGAAATGAAAAAGGCACTAGCAACCTCGGCCCTTGGGTTGGTCGCCCTCGGCGCGCACGCGCAGAGCAGCGTGACGTTGTACGGGATCGTCGACACGGGTATCGGTTATCAGAGTAGCCAGACGACGCTCGGTTCGACCTCGGGCGGACGTTCGGTCGTCAAGATGGTCAACGGCATCTGGGCGGGCAGCCGTTTCGGCCTGAAGGGCGCCGAGGATCTGGGCGGTGGCACGCGGGCGATTTTCCAGTTGGAAGAGGGCTTTAACAGCGCAAACGGCGCGCAGTCCGTTTCCGGCCTCGGATTCAACCGCCAGGCTTATGTCGGCGTGGCGAATGCCAGCTACGGTACGTTCACGGCGGGCCGTCAATATACGTCGTACTACACAATGCTCTCGCCGTATAGCCCGACCACGTGGCTCACGGGCGCCTACGGTGCGCACCCCGGCGATATCGATTCTCTCGATACGTTGTATCGCGCCAACAACTCGCTCGTGTACACGTCGCCGAGCATCTACGGTCTCACGGCTAGCGGCTCGTATTCGCTGGGCGGCGTGCCGGGCAGCTTCAACGCCGGTTCGACGTGGAGCGCTGCGTTGCAGTACCTGAATGGTCCGTTCGGCATTGCGGCGGGCTTCCAGCGCATCAACAACTCGACGCCTGGCGGCGGCGCGTGGGGCGCGGATTCCACGACGTCCAACAACGGCGCTCAGGCTGGCGTGTCGGGCATCAACAACGGCTATCAGCGCGCCCAGGCGCAGCAGCGCGTGGCGGTGACGGGCGGCTATGCGTTCTCGTCGCAATGGGACGTGTCGTTCTCGTACTCGAACGTGCAATACATTCCGGGTATCAACTCGCCGTTCCACACCACGGCGATCTTCAACACGGGCGGCGCCGTGGTGCACTTCAAGCCTTTGACGGCGCTCGATCTGGCGGCGGGCTACAGCTATACGCGCGCAACCAAAGCGAACGGCATCACGAGCTCGGCTAGCTACCAGCAGTTCAACCTCTCGCAGTACTACAGCCTCTCCAAGCGCACGGGTCTGTACGCGCTCGAGGCGTATCAACGCGCAGGCGGCCAGACGCTGGGAACGAACGGCGTGAGCATCATCAATGCGACGGCCGATATCGGCGACGGCCAGAACGGCGCGCCGTCCTCGTCGCGTAGCCAGTTTGCCGCGGGCGTGGGCATCATCCACAGGTTCTGATGGCGGAAGCCGGTGGCGGTGTGTTGCTACACCGCCACGGCGACGCGTTTTAATGCGCGTCGCAGAGCATCACCGGCTGCGCGCGCAATGCGCGCAGCATTTTCGACGACGCCAGGCCCGCGGCATTGCGCGCGTCGGACCAACCCGCGCGTGCGGCACGCTTCGCGCTTAGGCGTCGGACCACAAACGCCCACCCGTCGCCCAGTTTTCGCGTTTCACGTCGGTCAGGATGATATCCACCGAGTTGGCCTCGACACCGAGCGATTCGCAGGTCGCTCTGGTAATGGCTTCGACGAACTGGCGTTTCTGTTCCACCGAACGGCCCTCGAAAAGTTCGATATGAAACGTGGGCATGGCATGACTCCGTACAGGTTTGAGATGGGGTTGAGGTGAGCGTAAGGCCCAATTCAATCGCGATAGCCGGGATCGAGCCTGTCGAGCTTGCGCAGCAGGGCAGGCCATTCGAGCGCGCCTTCAATGGCGCCGCCATCGTACAGTTGTTGCGCCGTGCGGGCGGCGACCGCATCGTTCGGCACTACGAGTTCCGTGCCGCATGCCTGCGCCTGCAACTGGATCTCGCATGCCTTGAGCAGCGTGGCCATCAGCACGTAGGCTTCGGCGACCGTGCGACCGACGGTCAGCGTGCCGTGATTGCGTAAGAGCATGGCGGCCTTGTCGGCGAGATGGGCGACGAGACGTCCGCCCTCGGCCGGCGTGAACGCGAGGCCTTCGTAATCGTGGTACGCGAGTTGGCCGTAAAAACGCAGCGCGTGCTGCGAAGCGGGCAGCAGGCCGGCCGGCTGAGCGGAAACCGCCACGCCCGCCGTATTGTGCAAATGCATCACGCAGAAGGCATCGGCGCGCGCCGCGTGGACCGCCGCGTGCAGCGCGAAGCCGGTCGCGTTCACCGCGTGTTCGCTCGCGCCGACGATATTGCCGGCAATATCGATCTTGACGAGGTTCGACGCGCGGACTTCATCGAATGCGAGGCCGAATGGATTGATCAGGAAGTGGCCGGGCTCGTCCGGAACGCTCGCCGAGATATGCGTGTAGATCAGATCGTCCCAGCCGTTGAGCGCCGCGAGCCGATAGGCGGCGGCCAGGTCGACGCGGGTCTGCCGCTCCGCGTCGGACCGTGGACCCGTTTCGGCGACGCGGCCGGCGGGGGTGTGAGTGAACGACATGTCTGTCTCCTGAAGTCATTTGAGCGCCGCGGCGCGTGCGTGGCGAAAAAGCGGCGGGCTGGCTCACGCGTCCACGGGAACCTTAGTCGCCGCCGCGCGCGCGGTGTCGTTGCGGTGAGCGGGTTGCGTCGCGCCCGCGCCATGTGCCGGGCGCTGCTCGAGCCACTGCACGCTCCATGTCGCGAGCACGAAAGGTGCTGTCATCGCCGGCCAGCCGAAGTGTGCGGCCGCGGCTTGCAGCACCACCGACAAGGCCACGCCGCCGAGCATCGTCAAGACACCACTGTCGGCCAGCGCGAGTGCGGTCAGCGCGCCGTTGAATCCTAACAGGCCTGCGTCGAACGAGCTTGCGGTGGCGCCGAGCAGCAGGTGCGCGACGCTGGCGAACCCCGCGCCGATCAACGCCCACAGCGCATGCCAGGGTGACGACGCCGCGATGCCGACCAGCACCAGCAGGCCGGGTAGCGCATTCGAAGCAAAGCCGGTCTGCGCGAAGCCGGCCAGCAAGCCGCTGCCCCATTGCGCGGCGCTCAGCGCGTGGGTCGCGGCCACGCTTGCCGGTTGCGTGCCGGACGCGGCCAGCGGCAACCAGAGCCAGGTGAGGATCAGACACGGGCTCGAAAAAAAGCCGAGCCCCCGGGCACGCAGCATGCGCGACCATGGCTCCAGAAGCCACGCGGTAGCCGTGGCGGCGAGAATCGCCACGGCGGCGGCGGTGGCATTGTCGGCGATGAAGTGGCAGGCGGCGAGACCCGCCAGCGCGCCGTTGAAGCCGTGCAACCCGGCACGCGTATCGTCCTCGCGGTATCCGGCCAATACCGCGCTCACATTGGCCGCGACCGCACCCATGAGCGCGGCGCACGCAAGGCGCGGGTCGTCGAGCAGCCACGCACCCAGCAGGCACGCGCCGGTGAAGGCGTTCGGTTGCAGCACGATCTGGCCGAGACTGCGCAACAGCGTGCGCAAGGCGGCGGATCGAGATTCGGTCGCGGCGGCGTGCATGATGTGAAGGCGGCGTGATGTCGTTGAGGCGCAAATCCGGGGCGCGCGTGTCGAGCGCGCCGCGCGGGACGACTGCGAACCGCGAGGATAGGCCAGCTGCGCTGCGCCGTGCATCGCCGTGCGTTGATAGTGGCTATTTGCGACACCTGCCTGGAACCGCCTGGCGGGTCGGCGAACCGAAGGCTTTCGCGCTACGATAGTAGGCCGGCGCGCAGGCTGCGCCGTTTCACGAGGAGACACGCACATGCGCGAACTACGTTGGGCATCGGAAGAAGGCGACGGTATCGAACATCTGGCGTTCGACGCGCATGAGGACGGCTTCGCGGCGGAAAGCGTGCTGGTCGGGCAGCGCTATGGCAAGGCGTATGGACTGCATTACAAGGTGCGCTGCGACGCGCAATGGCGCACGCGTTATGCGTGGCTGAAGATCGTCGGCGGCGGCGAGCTGGAACTGCATGGCGATGGCGAGGGCCACTGGCACGATGGACACGGGCTCGCGCTGAGCGCGATCGAAGGCTGCATCGACATCGATATCGCCGCCACGCCGTTGACCAACACGTTGCCGATCCGCCGTTTGCAACTGGCCGAAGGCGAACGTCGGCCCATTTCGGTGGCGTATATCTCGACGCCGGATTTGCAGGTCACGCGTGTGGAGCAGGCCTATTCGTGCATCGCGTTGGATCGCGAGTATCGCTACGAGGGCATTTTCCGCGATTTCGCGGCGGACATGAAGGTGGACGAAGACGGTCTCGTGATCGACTATCCGACGCTGTTCACACGCCTGCCGCGCGCGCGTTGAGCGTGGCGGCGGCCGAGCCGCCATGGTCCGTGCGGTGCCGTTCGACAAAACTTGCGATGGCCGCCGCGACCCGCTCGGGCTCGCGCAGCACGACCCAATGGCCGGCATCCATCTCGACGCGCTCATGGGCGCCGAGCCAGCCCTCCAGTCCGAGCGAGAGCGCCGGCCCGACGTAGCGGTCATGCAGCGGCACGAGGAATTGCACCGGCGCGTGCGCATGACGCGCGCGCGGGTGCAGCAGCCTGTCGATGAAATTGGCGCGGTAGAGATTCAGGCCGTTGATCGCGTTGCGCATCTGCGCGGGATCGGGCGCCGGGCGCACGCGTTCCGTCACACGCAGCCATAGCGGCCACCAACGTGCGCCGCCCGCGCGCCATATCCACTCCGGCAGCCACGGCAAATGAAAGAAGAAGATGTACCAGGATTTGAGCGCTTGCCGCACGCCGCTGCCGAATGGGCGCTTTGCCGTCTGATGCGTGGTTTGAGCGTCGCCGCCGCCGCGTAAGTCGAAAGACGCATGATCGAGACACGGCCCCGAGATCGACGTGTACGAGGCAATGCGGCCTTTGAACGACGGATCGGTCACCGCTTCCCAGCTTTGAATCGAGCCCCAGTCATGCCCGACGAGATGAAACGGCCGTGTGCCGCACGTCGCATCGGCGACCGCCGCGAGATCGGCGGCGAGGCGTTCGAGCCGGTAAGCGCTGCGTGTGGCCGGCGCCTCGGAAGCACCCGCGCCGCGCACGTCGTAGGCGATCACGCGGTAGCGTGCATCCAGTTGTGCGCGCACCGGTTCCCATACTGCTGCCGAATCGGGGTAACCGTGCACCAGCACGATCGGCGGCGCGTCGCGCGGTCCGCTCACGTAGACCGCGAGCCGCACGCCGCCGGCCTCGACCGAGAGCGTGTCGCGTATCACGCGGCCGCCTGCACGCCGCGCCGCGCGGCCTTGCGGGCGCCCGGCGTGGCCGCGTTGGCCGCATCGACCGCCGCAACCAGTCCGTCGATGCGCGCCAGTTGCGCGCGGTTGTCGTGATCCCACGGGTGGAAGCCGGGCCGGAAAAAGCTCAGCCATTCACCGGCAATGCGCGGAAACACGCCGTGGCGCGGACCGTATAGATACTTCACGACGCGCCACATGCCGCGCAGATGGCCGCCACGTTTGCGGTCGGCAATGATGAGCCGCACATGGTAGTCGAACACGATCAGCCAGAACGTCACGGTGGTGGCGAGCATGGTGCCGGTGCGCAGCAGATAACGGCCGAGCCCTGGCTTCAGCACGGTGTTCCACACGTCGTACGAAACGGACTTGTGTTCGGTTTCTTCGAGTGCATGCCAGGTCCACATCTGCGTATAGCCCTCCACCGAGCCGCCAATGCGGGTCGCGTCCTGCAGCAGCAGGCCCGCCAGCATGGCCGTGTAATGTTCGAGGCAGACGGTCACCGCGAGCTGGTACGAATGCGGCAGGATCTTGCGGCCGAAGTTGAGAATCGCCCAGAGCCGTTTGTCGAGCTTATGCGCGGGCAAGCCGGCTTGCTGCAACAGATTGTTGTATTCCACATGCTCGCGCGTATGCATGGCTTCCTGGCCGATGAAGCCGAGCACCTGCTTCTTCAGCACAGGGTCGTCGATCTGGTCGCGATAGTTGCGCACGCTATCCATGAAGAAACGCTCGCCGGCCGGGAACAGCAGCGACAGCGCGTTGAAGAAGTGTGTCACATGCGAGCCTTGCACGTGCCAATCGCAGGCACGCTCCTGCGGCAAGTTGAAACGAAGGTCGCGGCGAACCGGCATCATGGCCTTTCTCCTTGAGATGCTTTATCCGTTGCTGATTGGTCTGATCGGGTGGTGTGCATGGCGCGGCTGGCAACGTAGCGGGCGCGCGGGAAGCCGCGCAAAGGGCGGCGCATCAGGCGCGCTTGCCGTCCAGTTGCGCGGCGCGCCGCGCGCGTTTCTCCGCGATGCGCTTCATCCGGCGCGTTTGCATCACCACGAGCGCCTGATAGGCCGCCGGCAACGTGCGCGCCAGCCAGTCGGCGGCCCGCGCGTCGCGTCCGATCAGAACGCGCCGTTTGTTCCTGCGCACGCCTTCGAGAATCACGCGGGCCGCTTCGTCGGCGGTGGTGATGAAGAACTTCTCGAAGTCGTCCTTGCCTTGCTGTTCGGTTTCCAGCATGAAGCCGACCATGTTCGGCGAGATACGGCTCGATTGCGCGATTGCCGTGCGGATGCCGCCGGGATGCACGCAGGTTGCGGACACGCCGCACTTCATCAGGTCGAGTTCCTGGCGCAGCGCTTCGGTGAAGCCGCGCACCGCGAACTTGGTCGCGTTGTAGCCGCTCATGCCCGGCTGGGAGAACAGCCCGAACACGCTCGACGTGTTGACGATATGACCCGCGCCCGATGCCTTGATATACGGCAGAAACGCCTTCGTGCCGTGCACCACGCCCCAGAAGTTGATGCCGACGATCCACTCCAGATCGGCGTAGTCCATGCCTTCAATGGTGCTCGACAGCGCGACGCCCGCGTTGTTGAACACCAGGTTCACGCGCTGATGTTGCGCGGCGGTTTCGGCGGCCCAGTCGAACATGGCGGCGCGGTCCGCGACGTCGAGCACCTTGGTGGTGATGCGCAGCGGCGAGCCGACGATCTGCGGTGCCGCGGCCTGCGCAAGCTGCGCGGTTTCGGCAAGGCTTGCGGCATTGCGGTCCGCGAGCGCGAGGTGGCAGCCTTCGCGGGCAAGCTGGATGGCGAGCGAACGGCCCATGCCTGAGCCTGCGCCGGTGATCGCGGCCACTCTGTCGGTAAAGTTTTTCATTGGCTTGTCTCCCATGCAGTAGCAGTCGGGCAGAGCTAGCGCTTCAGCGCCTCACTCCAGTCCCGTGCAAACTCGTTGCTGTTCTCCCTGAACGGCGCCCTGTCATGACCGTCATGTCCTGTCAGCCCGCTTCCGCCGACGCCGTCGCGCCGCCGCGCGCCTGCACGGGGGGCTGCGACATCACCGGCGCGCTTGCCGGCCGCGGCGCGGACGAATACGCGAGGTAATCGCCCATGCTGAACGTGCTGGTGGCCTGGCGGAATCTGTATGCGAATCCCGGCCACAGCGTGGTGTTCTTGCCGGATTTCGGATCGAGATACCAGCTCTTGCAACCGCCGGTCGACCAGATCGCGCGGCCCAGTTTCTGCTGGATCTGTTCGTTGTACGCGCGCTCGACTTGCGGACGCACTTCGATGGCATCGGCGCGCTGCGCGCTCATCGCCTTCAGTGCGCGAAGAATGTATTCGACCTGCGACTCGATCATGAACACCATCGAGTTATGGCCGAGGCCGGTGTTCGGTCCGACGATCATGAAGAAGTTTGGATAACCAGGCAATGTCGTACCGAGGTACGCATGCGCGCCGTCGCGCCACGTATCGACGATATCGACACCGCCGCGCCCCCGCACCACGCCGCGCGGAAACGGATCGGCCACCTGAAAGCCGGTGCCGAAGATCAGGCAGTCGGCGCGATGACGCGCACCGTCGGTGGTGACGACCGCGTCTTCCTCGATACGGGCGATGCCGGTGCTCGTCACCGAAACGTTCTGGCGCGACACGGCGGGGAAGTAGTCGTTCGAGATCAGGATGCGCTTGCAGCCCATCGTGTAGCTGGGTGTGAGCGTGGCGCGCAATTGCGGATCGCGCACCTGGCGGCGCAGATGCCGCTCGGCGACTTTTTGCGCTGTCTTCATCAGCGAAGGGTGAATCGCAAAACCAAACGCGCGCGATTCGAGCATGCAATAGAGCGCCGAGCGCATGATCTTCTGCGTGAACGGCAGATGTTTGAACAGCCATTGCTCCAGCGGCTTCACGCGGCGGTCGGCCTTCGGCATGATCCACGGCGGCGTGCGCTGGAACAGGTCGAGATGCGCGACGCGCGGCGCGATCTGCGGAACGAACTGGATCGCGCTCGCGCCGGTGCCTATCACGGCGACACGCTTGCCTTCGAGCGAATAGCTGTGGTCCCAGTGCTGCGAATGGAACGCTTTGCCCTTGAAATTCTCGATGCCGGGAATATCCGGCATGGCCGCGCGCGACAGGCCGCCCATGCCCGAGATCAGCACGCGTGCCGACCATTGCTGGCCGTTCGCGAAGCTCAGCTGCCAGCGGTGGCGCGTTTCGTCGTAAGTCGCGCTCGCGAGTTCATGGCCGAAGCGCAGATGCCGCTGCACGCCGAAACGCTGCGTGCAGTCCTCGAGGTAGGCGCGGATTTCCGGCTGACGCGCGAACATGCGGGTCCAGCGCGGATTCGGGGCGAAAGAGAACGAATAGACGTGGGATTGCACGTCGCACGCGCAACCGGGGTAATGGTTGTCGCGCCACGTGCCGCCGACGGAATCGGCCTTTTCAGCGATGATGAAGTCGCTGATGCCGGCCTGGCGCAGGCGGATCGCCATGCCGAGGCCGGCGAACCCGGACCCGATGATGGCGATATCGGTCTCGATGGGCGCGGACGCGTCCGGCGCCGCGGTCTCATGGGGCAGCATGCGTGCGTTCATCCGATCCGTCTCCTTTTTACTCTCTTAACTGTTACATTTGTTAGTGTAACAATAGAGACTGGTAACGGATCGCGCAAGGAGGCGGTTAGACGCCCGACTCTAGGAACGGATGCACGCTGCGGCTTACTTTGCGGCCAGGGCCGCCGCGACTTCGCGGTTCTTCCAGACGCTGTCTTTCACGGTAATTTTCTGCGGGATCAGATTGGCGCCGTAGAACGCGTCGGCGACGATCTGCTGAGAATGCACGATCTCGTCGGTGACGGGCGTGGTGCCGTACGGATAGCGGCGCACCCACGTTTCGACCAGTTTCTGGTCGAGACCGACCTTCGGCGCGATCAGCGCGGCGGTTTCCACCGGGTGGGCATTGACCCACAAACCCGCGGTGCGCAACTGTCCGAGAATCGCGCCGATGACATCGGGATGTTGCTGGGCGAAGTCGCGCGTCGCTTCATAGAAGTTGTACGGCGCGTTCAGTTCGCCGTAGTCCGCCAGCGTGCGTGCCTTCAGCGCCTGCTGCGCGGATGCGTAGTACGGGTCCCAGATCACCCATGCATCGACGCTGCCGCTTTCGAAGGCGGCGCGCGCGTCGGCGGGCGGCAGGTACACCGGACGAATATCCTCGTAGCGCAAGCCTGCTTTCTTGAGCGCTTCGAGCAGCAGATAGTTGGAGCTCGAACCTTTTTGCAGCGCGACGCGTTTGCCCTTCAGGTCGGCCACGCCGTGCAGCGTCGAGTCGCTTTTGACGAGGATGGCTTCGGCGTGTCGTCCCGAGGGCTCCGCGCCCACGTACACGAAGCGCACGCCGCTTGCCTGCGCGAACACCGGCGGCGGGGCGCCCGTGTAGCCGAAGTCGATGCTGTTGGCGTTCAACGCTTCGAGCAGTTGCGGTCCTGCCGGAAATTCGAACCACTTGATGCTGTAGCCCAGCGGCTTGAGCTTTTCGTCGAGCGAGCCTTGGGCCTTGAGCACCGCGAGCAAGCCTGATTTCTGATAGCCGATGCGTAGTACCCTGGCCGTCTCGCCGGCGTTGCCGCCGGTTTGCGCGGTGGCGCTCAAGGTCGTGAATGCCGCCAGCAAAGCGGCGGCGAGTTGAAGCGAAAAACCGGTGTGACGGGCCATCCTGCGAATCTCCATTGCGTTCGATTGGTGTGGACGCCGTTCGTGGTCAGCGTGTTCCGCGCGTTCGCGATAGTCACGAGGAGAGCTTGCGGAGACGGCTGAAAACGTGTTGCGGCGACGTTCGGGGATCGTCGCATGGACCTCCCGCCGTTCAAACGAAGCAATGCAGATTTGAATATGACGCACCGGAACAGGGCGCAGCGGGCGCGAGCGTCTCGCCGCACCGGTTGGCGTGCCTCAGCACGAACGCCGGCGAGAGCGCGCGCAAGGGGTTACTTCTTCGATTTGTCTTTCTTCGCCGCCGCGGTGGGTTCGGCGGGATGGCCCAGTTTCTTTGCCATGATGGCCGCGACGCGGTCGCCCAGATAATCGCCGGAGGCTTCTTCGAGCGCGCGGTTCATTTCGCTTTCGACCAGCACCATAGCAAGCGGCCGCACGCGCCAGATGGCGTCGACCAGAGCGGGCACGTCGGCGGGCGGAGGCAGCGCGCCTTCGTCGTAACGGTCCAGTTGCCGGACCACCAGATCGACCAGCGCCTTGGCGACCGCGTTGAAATGCGGCCTTGCCACGCCCACGGCGTCGAGCAGGTCGGCAAGCGGAATGCCTTCCTTCGCCATCGTGGCGCCGGCGGCCAGCGCTGTCGGGCTGGCTGACACGAAGGAAAGACCGTCGCGCTCCAGCAGGCCGAGATCGACCGCTTTGCCGAGCGCGTTCGGCGAGGCTTTGTCGCCGAACATTTGCAGCAGTTCGATCAGCGAGTACTTTTTCGGCCGCTCGCGCGACCAGCGCCCGCCGATCGCCGTTTCGAGCCCGAGAATGGAGCGCAGATCATGGCCTTCGTCGACGGCCATGATCAGGTCCTGGATGTTGGCGAGCGTGTAGCCGCGGGCGAGCAGATGGTTGATCAGTTTCAAGCGCGACACGTGCGTGTCGTCATACACGCCGACGCGGCCGCGCTTTTCCGGCGGTGCGAGCAGTCCCCGGTCCTGATAGGCGCGCACGTTGCGCACGGTGGTGTCGGTGACGCGCGCGAGTTCGTCGACGGTGTATTCGTTGCGCGGCGTGGCGCTGGCCGGGTCGCCGGAATCGGCGGGCAGCGGCGGGACTGGAGGCGGCGTGTTGGGCATGGCGCGATTTTAGCGCGGCGGCGCGCGTGGCTGCCAGCGCGCTCGCCCGATGCCGGCCCATGAAGGGAGTTTCCGCGGGTATTGGCTTATGCCTACGGCCCTGCGTCCGGACTATTTAGCGCGGGCGGCTCGCCGTCCGCACCTGAAAGCCGGACGGCGCCGTACACCGCCGGGCCTTCAGATGTAGCAGGCGTAACGTCTCAGCCGCCTCTTTGCGCAACGTCGTCCGGCGAGGTCGAGTCACCCTTGCCGAGCGTGCGCTGCATCAATGTCGTGTCGAGCCAGCGGCCGTGTTTGAAGCCCACCGCCTTCAGCGTGCCCGTCAATTCGAAACCCAACTGCGTATGCAGCGAGAGTGAACCGCCGCTGCCGCCGTCGGCGATCACGGCGACCATCTGGCGCCACGGGCCGCTCTCGCAGCGCTCGATGAGCGCCTGGAGCAATACGCGTCCGAGGCCCCGGCCGCGATAGGCGTCGTTCACATAGATCGAATCTTCGATGGTGTTGCGATACGCGGCGCGCGGACGGTAAGGCGTCGCGTAGCAATAGCCGGCGACTTCGCCGTCGATCTGCGCCACCATGTATGGCAGCCCGTGGCTGCGTACCGAGGCGAGCCGCGTGCGCAAGTCGTCGACGGAAGGCGGCACTTCTTCGAACGAAGCCACGCCGGTCAGCACGTGGTGTGCATAGATCGCCTGAATCGCGGGGAGATCGGCTTCGGTGGCGTCGCGAATCAGCGGGACGGCTTCGCGCGCTGGGCCCGAAACAGAGGGCGCGGGGCAGGTGGTGCTCATACGTGTTCCTGTCGTGGCGATAAGTCTGCGGATACGTTTTACTATGCCCGCCGCGCGCGCGAATTTAAAGCGAGTCAAAAATCGGTGCGACGTAGAGCCGCGATGTCGAGCCGCGATCGGCGCACGGCCAACGTCGCGGCACTCAGTTATGCGAGTACGTATCCGGCTGTGTCACATGCCCGCGATGATGCCGGTGATGCTTCACCTTATGTTTCGATCCGGCTGGTGACGCCGGCACGTGCTGTTCGTCGGGCGGCGCGGCTGTCGGCTCCTGAACCTGCGCGCGAGGCGCGGGCGCGGGACGCGCCTGACCTGAGGGCAGCGCGCTTTGGCCTTCGCCGAAACGGAAGGTTTGGGAAGTCTGGGCGTATGCGCCGGCAGAGAGGGTCAAGGCAGCGGCAGCCAGGCAAATGGACAACTTCATGGATCCTCCTTCTGAACGAGCCGGTGAGGATACCCGTTTTCCTGACAGTCGGCCGCTTACATCGGGCGCAGCGGTCCGCGCCGTCCATCACGCCCAGCCACGGCATGCGGTCGCTGCGCCTCTTGCGGGGAGATTGCGCGCCGTCCCCTGGGCGCGGTCGATGTCGACGCCATGCTTGCCGCGTGTGATCGCGATGAGCCGATGGCCAGTCATGGAGCGAAGAACGCGAAGGGCGTCAGAGGTCGTCGAACTGGTCGAATTCGCTTTGCAGTTCACGGTTGCGGGCCACGCGTTCGTCGAGATTCGGCCCGAGTCGTTCGACGATCGCCGAAATCAGGAGATTGAACAGGCACGTGAGCGGCGCGAGCGAATCCCAGAACTGGCCGACGTCGGTTTTCACCTGCAGCAGATCACCGTCGAATTCGCGCGCCCACGGACAGTAGATGTCGGTGATGAGCGCAAAGGGCAGGCCGCGGCGTGAGGCGGCTTCGCAATAGCGGCGCGCGACCTTCGAATAGGCGCGAGTGTCGGTGACGATCAGATACGGCGCTTCGAATCCCGAGTTCAGCGAATCGACGTACGAGCCCGACATGCCGTCGGAATAGAACACGCGCGGGCGAATGTATTCGAGGTAGCTGTAGAACGCGTTGCTGATGCCGCGGGTGGACTGAATGCCCAGAATGTAGACGGCATCCGCATTGGAAATACGCTCGGCCACGCGCGCGAACACCGGCGCTTGCGCAAGCTGGTAGACATGCTGGATCGCGCCGATCTCGAGTTCGAGCGAATGGGCGAGTGCGGGATTGGGCGCGGCGGGCGAACCCGCATCCGGCGCGGCGTCGTCGTGCTGGCCGGCGGTGCGGCGGAACGCGTCGAGCCGGTCGGTGATCAGCCAGGGACGCTCCTGTGCGCCGCGCAATTCGCGCTTCAGGTCGTCGAGATTCTGATAGCCGATGCTGCGCAGGAACCGGCCGACCGAAATGCCGCTCGTGCCGGCTTGCTGGGCGATCTGATCGGCGGTTTCGAGGCCGAGCCGTTCGAGGTTGGCCAGCATATAGCTGGCGACGCGCTTGGAAGTGGGTGTGAGTTCGGCAAAGCGGGCTTCGACGGTTTGTGCGAAAGCGGTCGGCATCGTAGTTGCGCGGCGGGGCAGTGGTTAGTCGATCATTGGAATGATGACATATTCAACCCGCCGCCCGCATGACGAGCGTCTAAAACCGGCTAAAGCGCGGGCGTGCCGCGGACGGCTCGCGTGTCAGGCGACCGGCCGCGTCGGCGCTGTGCGCGAGAAGCGCCGCGCGCCCGCCACGCAGCCCACTACCACGACGGTGACGAGGATCATTGCGGGCGGCACCTGTTCGTGCAGCAGCAGTCCCGCAAGCAGCAGGCCGAAGAACGGCTGCAGCAGCTGCAGTTGCCCGACGCCCGCAATGCCGCCGAGCGCGAGGCCGCGATACCAGAACACGAAGCCGATCAGCATGCTGAAAAGCGACACATAGGCGAGGCCCCAGAGCGCCGCATGACTGACTCCGTCGAACGATGCGGGCCGCGCCCACCAGGCGAGCGGAAGCATTAGCGGCAACGACAGCACGAGCGCCCACGAAATCACCTGCCAGCCGCCGAGGTGGCGCGACAGACGCGCGCCTTCGGCATAGCCGAGCCCGCATGCGACGATGGCGGCCAGCATCAGCGCGTCGCCAAGCGGCGAGGCGTCGAGCCCGTGACGCAACGCAAAGGCCACCACGGCGCCGCTGCCGAGCGCCGAGAACAGCCAGAACGCCGGTTGCGGCCGCTCGCCGCCGCGCAGCACGCCGAAGATCGCCGTGGCGAGCGGCAGGAGGCCGACGAACACCACGGCGTGCGCCGAACTCACGTGCCGCAAGGCCAGTGCCGTCAGAAGCGGAAAGCCGACCACCACGCCGAGTGCGACCACCGCGAGCGGAATCAGATCGCGGCGCGCGGGGCGCGTCTGGCGAAACACCAGCAACAGCAACAGGCCGAGCGTGCCGGCGATCGTCGCGCGGGCAACCGTCAGGAATAGCGGGTCGAGGCCTTCTACGGCAATACGCGTGGCCGGCAACGAGCCGCTAAAAATCAACACCCCGATGAGGCCGCTCAGCCAGCCATTGGTTGTTTTTTCCATCCGGAGAGTTCATGCGTAAGAAGAGAGAGAACGCATAGCATCGGCTATCCGGCCATGGACAGTAAGGTACGGATCCGTGCAAATCGCCCAAACTGTATCGAGGAATGGAGCGGTACAGCGCGTTACGCGACTGCCCGTTCCAGATGCGGATCCGCTGCGGCAGCCGGGTTCGGGCTCCGTCATCAAGGTCTATCCTATCTATGATGAACCATGAGTTCATGGGATTGGGCCGACCACGTCAGGAGGGGATCATGAGCAAGCTGACCAGCACGATCAAGCATGAATTCATGGAGATGCTTCCGCCGACCCTCTACTTCTTCGTGATTCTCCACATCGTCACCATCATGCGCGCGCTGATAACGCGAGGCTACGACGTCACGTTGCCGACCACGGTCTCCGTGACCATCGCCGCCCTGATTCTCGGGAAATCGGTGCTGATCGCCAACATGCTGCCGTTCATCAACCACTTTCCCCAAAAGCCGCTGATCTGGAATATCGGCTGGAAGACGGTGATCTATACGGTCGTCGCCTTGATCGTCCACTACCTGGAGCGTCTTTACGAGTACTGGAAAGAGGCGCCGAGCGTCGCCGCCGCGAACCGCATGCTGCTCGCCGATATCAACTGGCCGCATTTCTGGGCCATCCAGATTCTGCTCGTGACGCTGATCGCGATCTATTGTCTGGTTGCCGAGCTGGTTCGCGTGATCGGCCGTGACAAGTTCATGGCGATGTTCTTCGGCTCAGCGCCGCCGAAGTCGACCGGTCAGCCCGCCGGATAGGTCGGTCGCGGCGGGCGGCGCGCCGGAGCGTGCGCGTGCCGCGCCGCGGAACCTACTTGCAAAGCAGAAGCAGTCTCTCCTGATCCGAACACGTGGGGCGCGGCTTCGGCGCGGCCTGGGCCGCCGTGGCGTTGATCGCCGCGCTCTTGTTCGCAAGACACGCGCGCAAATGCTTTTCGACCGGCGAGTAGTATTTCCAGCCACGCACGAGAGTCGGCAACTCGAGCTTCACCTGCTTCCACTTCGGATGGCCGTGCTCCTGAAGATTGTCGAAGTTGGCGCATAGCGAGTCGGCAAAGTGATTCAGGTTGCCGACGGTATCGCGCAAACCGTAATCGTAGGTGACGAGAAAGGCCTTGACGGTCAGCGTGGGGACATCCTCCTTGAGCCAGTTCGGATAGCTGGTGGCTCGAATCGTTGCGGGAAAATAGGTCTGTTTGGCGCGGGCGGTTTCGGGCGCAGCCTGGTCGACCTTCAGAAGGCGGATCTGTTGCAGCAATTCGGGGTTCATGTCGTTGAACAGTTTTGCCGGCTGGCCGACCACGATGATCGCCACGTCCACTTTCTTCACGATCAGCGCCGCCAGCGCGTCTTCGTTGCTCAGATGCTGCACGTTCTGCTCGGGAATCGCCTGGCCGAACATCAGGTGATAAAGCGTCGTGGCCGACTGCGCGGTTCCGCTGCCGATCAGGCCCACGCTGATGCTCTTGTCCTTGATATCGGCGAAAGTCTTCAACGGCGAATCCGCGCGCACCACGACGTTAATTTCCTCGTCATAGAGCGGCATGATGAGCCGCAGCGGCCGGATTGCCGTGCCCGCGTCGGCATTGCCTGCGTTGGCCATGTCGATATAGGCCTGGTACACATCGGATTGCACCAGCGCGAGCTTGACGCCCGGCTCGAAGCGCATGCGTTGCACGTTTTCGGCCGAACCCTTCGATGCCACCACTTCCAGATCGATGCCCGCTGGCTGCGCCACCCATTTCGACAGATCCTGGCCGATCTGGATATACGTGCCCCGCTCTGGACCGGTGACGATCTTGTAGTGCGCCGGCTCCGCGCAGGCCAGCGAAGATACGACCATCAACGCCAGCCCCAGCCATCCCCCCACAAGTCTCTTCAGCATGGTCTATCTACCTATCGGTCAGGTTCGTACAGCTTCGCCCGTCAACGCGGGCGAAGCACCAGAGAGCCGGTTTGCCATGTCATGTTCCAGGTGCAGCAAGTGCCGTGTCCGTCTGTTACCTATCAAAGCGCATGCGCCTGGGAGAACGACAGCCATCCGAAACGACGATATGTTTCGGTATCCAGAAGATCGCTCACTGCCTGGGCGCGGTGCCCGCGGCAGGCCTCGCGGCATTCGCGCTCGCGCGGTTCCAGCCGGAGTCCTTGATGGCGCGCTCGCGCGCTTCCGCGCTATTGTTCTCGGGCGCCGCGGCGCCGGTGCGCGGTGCGGTCACGACAGCGTCCTTGTTCGCCGGCATGCCTTGGGGAAGAGGAGCCTGTAGCTGGGACACCTGCTGCGCCGGCGCTTTGACTTGCGGCGCCGTGCCTGTCGCGGCGCGCGGGTTGAGCGGCGCCCACCCTGTCTCGCGAATCACGCGCGCGAGGATGGACTTCGCGGTTTCATTGCCGGAGTCGATTGCGAGCGCTTCGTTGGCGTGCTGACGCGCGCATGGCCACGACTGCTGCGCGGCGCATGTTTGTGCCGCTTGCAACGCGGCATCGCGGCGTGCGAGCAGGGGTTTCAGCTCACCCGCGAGGTCTTGTGCGTCGGAATTGCCCGGTTGCAGCGCCTGCGCGGCGCCGAGCGCGGCTTGTGCAGACGAGAGGTCGTTGGCCCGCAAGGCGAGGCGTGCCGACTGCACGGCCTGTTCGGCATCGCTGAACCTGGGTGCCGCGGGTTTGACGGGCGCCGCGATCGGCGTTGCGGGTGTCGCCTGAACCGGTTTGGCGGGGTTGACCGGTATCGCGGGTTTGTCCGCGCCGTTGGCCTGACGGGGCGACTGGGCCGGCGTGTACGGTGCGATCGTGCCGGTCGTCGTTCTGGCATCCTGAATGGTTTCGCTTTCGGGCGACTGGCCGGCGCTTCCGCTCGATAGATCACGGTCGCTGAATAGCGCATAACCGACATACGCCAGGCCGATTACGACAACCGCCCCCATGGCATACAGCGCCGTGCGAATCGGGATGGTCCCGCGGGTCGTCGCATTGGGCAATGGAGTAAGCGTCGGGGCCGGCGTGTCCGGTGACACGAGTGCCGATGCATGCGCCGCAGCCTGGGCAGCGACGGATTCACCGGCGACCGGCGCGCGTGTTGCGAAGCCGGTATCGTCTGCTGACGCCGGATCGAGGCTGCTCTTCTGTGCCGTTTTGCTCGTAGCGCTCGCGCGGCTGCCGGGAATGACGGTGCGCTTGTGCGGACCCGCGTCGAGCGGATGCACCGCGCCGCAATACGGACAATAGTCGACTTGCCTGTACAATGCCCCGCCACACCGCTTGCAAGGCGTCGGAAAACTGTGTCCGATCAGTGTCTGGGTGGACATACTGTGACCCACCTTTGGAAAACAATGCCATTACGGCATGTTCCGGATCATGTTGATGCGGGAGCAATGTCCGCGGAAATCACGATCCACATGCGCCGGAGAGTCTTGAGCGGCAAGCCCGCGCTTGCGGTGCCGCTGCTCGCCAATATGTGGCGTTTCGATGAGAACGTCAATCGACGATGCTACCTATCCTATGTGCGCTAGCGAACATTTGTAGGTACGACGAAATGCTTCCTGTGCCGGCAGGACGATTGGGCAGGAGGGTTTTTTCACATCATTGGAGCGACGCTGGAAACACAACGAGGCCGGCGCGCGGGGCGGTCGGCCTCGTTCTGCTGTCGTCGTTGTCGTCTGCCGTTCTCGTCCGTCGTTCTCGTCCGTCGTTCTCGTCATTAAGCGTTTGCATCAGGCGCTCGACGGAAGCGAACGCACGATCAGTGCTTGCGCAACGGATGATCCTTCAGCAGCCACGCGAGCGCGAACGCCAATATCACCACGCACGCGGCCGACAGGTACACCGTGTGCAGCGCGCCGGCGAACGCTTGCAGATAATCGTCGCGCAGCGCTTGCGGCAACTGATGGATCGCGGCGGGCCCAAGCGCATGCGGCAATTCGGTGTCCGGCGGGATCAGCTTTCCCAGACGCGCGGCGAGGCCGTTCGAGAACACGGCGCCGAAACCCGCCACGCCGATCGAGCCGCCGATCGAGCGGAACAATGTCGCGCCCGAAGTCGCCACCCCCATATGCTTGAACTCGACGGTGTTCTGCACCGCCAGAATCAGCACCTGCATCACCATGCCGAGGCCACAGCCGAGAATACCCATGTCGAGATACATTACATAGATCGGCGTGTCGATCTGCAGGCGCGCGAGCAGCAGCATGGCGACCGCCACGAGTAACGTACCGGCGATCGGGAACATGCGGTACCTGCCGATCTTGCTGATGACCCGGCCGGTCACCATCGATATCAGGAATAGCCCGCCCATCATCGGCAGCATCTGCATGCCGGCTTGCGACGGCGTCGAGCCTTTGACCACCTGCAAGTACAGCGGCAGGAACGTCACCGATCCGAACAGCGACACGCCGATGATGAAGCCGATCAGGCTGCTCAGCAAAAACGTGCGTTGTTTGAAGAGTTCGAGCGGCATGATCGGTTCGACCGCGCTGCGTTCCTCGTGAATGAAACCCCAGATCGCGACGAGCCCCATGCCCAGCGTGAACCACAATTGCGGCGACGACCACGGCAGGATCGTGCCGCCCTGGCTCGTGAACAGGATGATGCAGGTGAGGGCGCCGGCGAGAAATGCGGCACCCATGTAGTCGATGGTGTGCTTCACGTGGCGAACGTGCGGCTTGAAGACCGCGCCGATCACGACGAGCGAGACGATGCCGAGCGGCAGGTTGATGTAGAAGATCCAGCGCCACGTCAGGTGCTCGACGATAAAGCCGCCGAGCAGCGGGCCGACCACGGTCGCGAGACCGAACACGCCGCCGAACACGCCTTGGTAGCGGCCGCGTTCAGCCGGCGGAATCACGTCCGCGATGGCGGCCATCGTGACCACCAGCAAGCCGCCGCCGCCGAGACCTTGCAGCGCGCGCAGCACGATGAGCTGCGTCATGTCCTGCGCGACCCCGCACAACGCGGAGCCCGCCAGGAACACGATGATCGCCGTCTGCAGCACGATCTTGCGGCCGAACAGATCGCCGAATTTGCCGTACAGCGGCACGACGATGGTCGAACTGAGCAGGTACGCGGTCACCACCCATGACAGGTTGTTGAGCCCGCCCAGTTCGCCGACGATGGTGGGTAGCGCGGTCGAGACGATTGTCTGATCGAGCGCGGCGAGCAACATTACCAGCAGCAGTGCGGGAAACAGCAGGCGGATGGGCGGGTGATCGCCAGCCTGCGCGCCGCCCTGCACCTGAGCCTGCGTCAGCGCGGCGGCTTGAGTCGTGGTCGATTGATCCATGGCAATCCGGCGTTGAAATTAATTAACGTAGAGATTAATATATGCGACATCGCGTCACCAGTCAAATCGAGTGCAATGGCAAGAACTCCGTCCGACAAACAAGCGGTGCAGCGCGCGCCGGATAGCCCGGCCGCCGTGAGGGTTCGCAAACCGGGTGCCGCGCGCAGTCAGCCTGCTGAAGCGGCGGCAGATGCGCCGGCAGAATCCTCGGCAGAAGCGCCGACGAGCGTCGGGGGCACCGGGGGCGCCGCGCCCGCCCGGCGGCCGGGGCGGCCTTCCGGCGTTGCGCGTGGCGTCGAGCAGCGCAACCGTCTGCTAGACGCCGCGCTCGCGCTGTTCGCGCGGCAGGGCATCGTCGACACCACGCTCGGGGAGATTGCCCGTGAGGCCGGCTTCACTCCGGCGATGGTGCATTACTACTTCAAGACGCGAGATCAGTTGCTCGACGTGCTGATCGACGAGCGTTTCGCTCCGCTGCGCGCGGGGCTAGGCGTGCCGTTCCAGGAAAATCCCGACGATCCGGTGGCGGCGATCACGCAACTCACGCAGCGGATGGTGCAGGTGGCCGTCGACAACCCGTGGTTCCCGTCGCTGTGGGTGCGCGAAGTCATCAGCGACGGCGGCTTGCTGCGCCAGCGTATGCATGAACGCTTCGGCGACGCGCATCAGAAGGCGTCGCTCTCGGCTATCGCCCGTTGGCAGAAAGAGGGGCGGCTGAACGCCGGACTGGAGCCTGCGCTCGTGTTCGTCACGCTGTTGGGTCTGACGATCTTGCCGCTGGCCACGTCAAAACTGTGGCGCAACGATCCGATGCGCCGCAATATCGGCGGCGAGGAAGTCGCCCGGCATGCCGTGGCCTTGCTGGTGCAGGGAATCGGTCCGAAGAAAGCAGACTGACGCCGCTCACCGCTCACCGCTCGTCAAGTCGTCAAGTCGTCAAGTCGTCAGGCGCCGGCCCGAGTCACGTGGTGCGAGACGCGACAGCCGGCCAGCGCGTTCCACCGTCGGTTCGCGCTTTCCACCATCAAGTATTCGGCTTCACGCTTTGCGTTTCTGCTTCCACGCCTCGTAAGCGGCCTTCGTCGTATCGTTCGGCGGGTAAGTGCCGGGCAGCGCCGCGCCGTCGCGAATCCGCTCGGTGAGAAACGCTTCGAGTTGCTCCTGTTCGACAGCGGCTTGCGCGACCTCAGCGGCCATTTGCAGCGGAATTACCACCACGCCGTCCGCATCGCCCACGATCACGTCGCCCGGAAATACGGCGACGCCGCCGCAGCCGATCGGCACATTGATATCCACCGCATGATGGCGGATCAGGTTGGGCGGCGCGCTCGCGCCCGCGCAGAACACCGGAATGCCTAACGCGGCGATTGTCGGGCTGTCTCGCACCGGGCCGTCGGAGACCATGCCCGCCACGCCGCGAACCTGCAAGCGTTGCGTCAGGATCGAACCGAACGACGCGCTGCCGCGCTCGCCGCGGCAATCCTGCACCAGCACATGGCCGGCCGGAATCGTTTCGACGCACTTGCGCTGCGCGTACTCCGGATCGGCAAAGAGTTCAAGCACGTCGATGTCTTCACGCGACGGAATGTTGCGCAAGGTGAACGCCGGCCCGACCAGGTTCGCGCCAGTGAGCGCGGCGAGCGGCGCGACGCCTTGCATGAACGTGTTGCGCAAGCCGCGTTTGAACAGTTGGGTGGTCAGTGTCGCGGTGCTGACATGACGAAGCGCTTCCAGCGTGGCGGAGTCGAGATCGGACATGGTGTCGGGCGGCCTCAGGGTTGAGAGCGGTGAACAGCATGGATAGACGCGCGAGGCGCACGGCGTGCGGAACGGCAGCGGTGGAGCTGCCGATGCGGTCTCGCGTACACGATGATAGCGCCGCCCGCGGACGGCGCAGCAACGCACCATGCGAACTGGCCCGCACGACAGCGAGGCAGGCGAGGCACGTCACGTGCTACTGATCGGGGGAGCGTTAATGCAGGCGGCATGAGTTGGCGCCGCCGGCATCGCAACGAACAGGAATGTGGAAAGAGGCGCCGGGGCGGGAAGGGCCGTGTCGAATGGGGTTTGCACGAGCCGCCGCGGCGAATCGGGAGTCGGCATCGGCTAGCCGTGACGCAACGGCCGAGGGCCGGTTTTTCATCGGCGTGCAATTTTGGCGCGTTACCGTGCGCACGCGTTGGCACTCGGGCCATGTTTTACAATCGTGGGCCTGTTTGCAACTCGGCGCATGAAATTGAGTCGGACCATGAACAGCACCATCGCAGCCGCGCAAATTGGCGGCAACCAGCAGAGTGAAACGTTGGCCACGTCTGACGGCCTAACCGGTTTTTTAGAGCAACAACAGAAAATGACTGCAGCATTGAGACTCGATCAGGCCACGATCGTGCTCGTAGAAGACGACCCGGACAGCCGGGAATCGCTGACCTTGTTACTCGAAGCAGAGGGCGCGCATGTCGTCGCAGCGGCGGATGCGGAAGAGGGCGTGGAGGCGGCGCTGCGGTTGTTGCCCGACGCTGTGGTATGCGACCTCGACCTGCCCGCCATGGACGGTTTCTACCTGATCCAGCGCTTGCGTGACCATGAGATTCGCGGCGACCACGCGCCTTCGGTGGCCGTTGCGCTCACAGGCCATACCGACGACGCTTATCGTTTACGAAGTATCGGCGAGGGCTTCCAGCACTTCATGACCAAGCCGGCTTTGCCTGAAGACCTCGTGACGCTGCTGCACGACGCGATCGACGCACGCGCGGCGGGTTGAACGGAATGAGGCGGCCGGTCGGCGGATGGTCGGCGAACACGTGTGGCGCGTTGTAGTCGCCATGCTTTCGCCGTGCCGCGAGGCGCTTGCAGTTTCACGTGCGCGCTGCTTGCCGGCGGGCAGCGCCCGTGCGGTCTTCGAACCAGACTGACGCGCGGCCGTTATTTGACGGCCGCGACGGGCGTGGCCGGCTGCTGGCCCGACGCCGCCGCTTCCGCTGCCTGACAGGCTGAACACAATCCCTTGAGCTCGATTTCATCGCTCGCGAGCCGGTAGCCCGCGTCTTCGATTTGCGTGACCAGCGCCTGGCGCAGCTTCGGCTGATGCAGTTCGGTGACGCTGCCGCATTGCTGGCACACCACCAGAATGCCATGCTGACATTGCGTCAGATCGTGGCAGACGGTGAAGGCATTGATCGATTCGATCCGATGGACGAGCCCCGCCGAGAGCAGAAAGTCCAGTGCCCGATACACGGTGGGCGGCGCGGAGCCGGGATGAATCTGGCGCATCTCGTCGAGCAGCGAATATGCTTTGGTGGCGCGCCCGGAATTCAACAACAGTTCGAGCACTTTACGGCGGATCGGCGTAAGTTTTTCGCCGCGTTCGCGGCAATATTCTTCCGCGAGTGTCAGGGCGGCTTCCTGCGAATCACCGTGCGCGTGCCCCGGCCCATGCGACTGAGCGGCGTGGGCGGGGGCGGCTTGGTGGGCGGTCGCGGCGGGCTTGGCGGTCTTCATGCGTCGATTATAAGGGCCATCGTGTCAGGCTGTGCCGGCGCGCCGCGCGCTGGCAGGCACGAGCGCGGCGCGGCGCGGCAAAGGCGCAAGCCACGCGCGTGACTGCCATGCTGGCCGGGCGCGGCTCGATGACTCAAGCCGGCGGCTCAGGTCAGCGGAAAATCGACGTACTTCTTGAACCCCGTACGCGTTGCAATACGCGAATACCAGCGCTGCAGGTTCGGCAGCGGCGGCCGCTCGACGCCGTCCACGCCGAACCAGCGTTTCGCGTAGGCGCCGATCACGATGTCGGCCAGCGTGAACTTCTCGCCCTCGAGGAAAAAGCGCCCTTGCAGATGCGTGTCCAGCATGCGCCACAGCACGGCGACGGCATTGAAGTCGCTGGCCAGTTTGGCCGTGTCGCGCTCGGCGGCGGGCGTGCGCACCAGCGCCCAGAACACCGGACGCTCGGCGGGTTGCAGCGTGGACAGCGACCAGTCCAGCCAGCGGTCGATGCCGGCGCGCGCCTTCGGCTCAGATGGATACAGCAGGCTGGCTTCGCCGTATTGCAGCACCAGGTAGCGCAAAATCGAGTTCGATTCCCACAACACGAAGTCGTCGTCGACCAGCGTCGGAATCTTGCCGGTCGGGTTCATCGCGAGATAGGCGGGTTCGGTGTTGCGGCCGAATTGCAGACCGGCGTCGATACGCTCGTACGGCAGCACCAGTTCATCGCAGCACCACAACACTTTCTGGACGTTGACCGAATTGGCGCGTCCCCAGATCGTAATCATCCGGTAAATCCTTTTCTTGGCAGTTGGCAAGCCGCGCCCGTCGCGCGGCGTTCAGCCAGTAACGATACACGATGCGGGTGATCTTGCGCGTCGCCGGGCGGCAGGCGGCCGGCTCGCACAGGGCGGGCCGCGCCTGCGAACTCGGCGCCCGACCGGCATTCGGCAACGCGCGGGCGTTGCGTACAATGAGCGCACCCGAATACGACGAGGCACGCATGGCCCGCATTGTTCCCGACGACTGGAAGAGCCTCGCCGCCACCGGCGCGGCGGCCCGCGAGCGCGAAACGCTGGCGTTGCTGGAAGAAGCGCTTCCCGATGGCTACACCGTGTATCACGGCGTGCACTGGACGCGTCTGAACCAGAACTTCTCGGTGTTCGGCGAAGCCGACTTCGTGATCGTCAGCCCGGCCGGGCGCGTGATGATCGTCGAACAGAAAACCGGCTTCCTGCGTGAAACGCCGAAGGGGCTCGTCAAGGTCTATCTGCAGACCGAGCGCAATGTGGCGATCGCGCTCGCGCACACCGTCGAAAGTTTGCACCGGCGCTTCACGGCGGCCTTCGGCGCGGGCACCTATTTCATCGAGGAACTGCTGTATTGCCCGGACCATATCGTCAAGGACGCGGCGATTGCCGGCGTGAATCCCGCCCGGATCGTCGACGCGACGCGCAAGGACCGGCTCGCGGCGGTCATCCGCGAAGCCTTGCCGGCCGATGAGCCGCGCGTTGCCAGCGCGCCGAAAATTCACCACTTCTTCGCCGACGAACTGGCGCTCACGCCCGACGCCAGCGCGCTGCTCGGGCAGGCGGGCACGCTCGTCACGCGCCTCGCCGGCGGTCTCGCAACGTGGGCGAGGCGGCTCGAATTCTCGCCGTTCCGGTTGCGCGTGATCGGCACCGCCGGCTCCGGCAAGACGCAACTCGCGGTGCAGGTCATGAAGGACGCGGTGGCACGCGGCCAGCGGCCGCTCTACGTGTGTTTCAACCGGCCGCTGGCGGATCACATCGCGCGGGTCGCGCCGCCCGAAGCGAAGGTGGCGAACTATCACCAGCTCTGCGACTGGATCGCGCGCGATGCGGGCCGCGAACCGGACTTTCAGGCGGGCGGCGTGTCGGCCAATGGGACATCCCTCGCGGCGTTCGATCAACTCGAAACGATTTTCGCCGACACGCCGATCGGTCCGCGCTGGCAATTCGACGTGCTGATCGTCGACGAAGGGCAGGACTTCCAGCAACCGTGGGTCGCCGCGCTCGAGCGGCTATTGCGGCCAGAGGCCGCATGGTGGTGGCTCGAAGATCCGCTGCAGAATCTGTATATGCGTGAACCGGTCGCGTTGCCCGGTTGGACCACGCTGAAAGAAACCACGAACTATCGCAGCCCGCGTGACATTCTCGACTATGTGCGCGAAGTGGTCGGCGCCTCGGTGCCGGTCGCCGCGGCGCTCGCGTCGGGCAGCCCGTTCGACGGCTCCGATATCTCGCTGTCCGTGTACGACGAGGCGCATGCGGCCGAAGCCAGCATCGAGGTCACCAAGCGCGCGATCACGCAGGCGCTCTCGCTCGGTTTTCGCAAGCAGGACATCGTGGTGCTGTCGTTTCGCGGCCGCGAAGGCTCGGCGATGACCGCGCTGGATCACCTCGGCCCGCATCGGCTGCGCAGTTTCACGGGCAAGTACGATCTGTTCGGCAACCCGGAGTACCGCGAAGGGGAGGTGCTGTTCGAGTCGATTTACCGCTTCAAGGGACAGGCGGCGCCGTGTGTGATTTTCACCGAGGTCGACTTCGAGACTTTCGACGAGCGCATCGCGCGCAAGCTGTTCGTCGGCGCCACGCGCGCGACGATGAAGCTGATCGTCGTTGCGTCGCAACGCGCCGCGCGGCATCTGCATTTGCGCGGCGCGAAGGAGACGAGGGAAGTGAAAGACGGGCGGGAAGCTTAGGGGCCGTTTAAGGCCGTTCAGCCCGCTTGCGCCAGTCGGTCACTCCGAGCGCTCGACCCTGCTCAAACCCACGCGCGCGCGCCCACCAGCATGCCGGTTTGCGTATGCGCATCCCACCAGATCACGCGCAACAGCGGCGCCTGCTGAGCGATCAGCAGCGCCTGCACCGGATCGCTCTCGATGAAATGCGTGACACCGCCGCGCAATGCGGCCGTGGCCTTGTGAGCAGCGCTGCCGGCGGGACTTTCATCGTGCGTGTCGGGCGTGCGCATCAGCAATTGCAGATGGCCGAAGCCGTGCCGCGCGAGCCACGTTTCGGTACGCGCGCGGTCCATCTCCGGCCGGCCGGTGATGATCGTCCGAACCCGCTGCAGGTCGATGCCGGGCAGCACGTCGAAGGGCAACAGGGCATCGCGTTCGGCGAGCGCGGCGGCGAGGTCTTCGTCATAGCGCGCGAGCGGCACGTCGGGCAGCAAAATGCCGTCGAGGTCGATGGCGTAGGTGGCGTATTCGTGATCGTCCGCCATCGCGGGCGACTCGCCGGCTTCGACGCGCGCCCAGTCGTCGCGGTAACGCTCGGTGTAGGCCTGGCGCTCCCACGGGAACAACGCGAAGTAGCCGCGCGCATCGATCGCGTAGTCGGGTTGCATGCGGCTCAGATCGTCCACGGCGCCAGTCAGCGTCCTGACCACGAGGCCTTGCTGTTGAAGAAACGCGATGCAATCGGTCAGCGTAAAACCGCGCCCCGCGATGTCCTCGCACAGCAGCACGACCGAGCCGGCGGGCGGGATCGGCAGCGTCGAATCCCAGGCGACCGTGCGCGTCTGGCGGTCGTAGCGCAGGAAGGCGACCGGTGTGCCGACGGCATGCGACACCATCAGCGCGAGCGGCGCGCCGCCACGCAGAATGCCGATCGCCAGCGTGAAGCGCTCGGCCAGCAAGGCTGGTTGCAGCGATTCGATCCAGTGATCGAGTTGCTCGTACGTCAGGGGCAAAACCGGCTTGGTCATGACTCGTAGGGGCGGCGCGTGGCGCGTGTGGGGCGAGTGTTGCTGGTGCGCAAGCAGCGTGCGGCGCTTGCGCGGCCGCTCTTCCTCGTTTTTGAGACAAGGAATTTTGGCGATATTATGCATGCGGTTCAAAGATCGCGCGTCGGAGTCAGCGGGCAGCGGGCGCGGCAACAGATCGGACCGGGGACTGTTACGCCAGTCCGCAGGAAAATAGAAAACGGAAAAAAAGAGCAGATGACCAAGTCGAGCGCAGGGGTGAATGGCAGCAAACGTGCAATCTGGGCCGCGGGCCTCGCTCTCGTCCTCGCGCTGGCCGCGTGGGGCGCGCAGGCTCAATCGGAGCCTGCGCCTTTATCGCTCGAGGTGCGCGGCAAGATCGCCAGGACGACCGATGCGTCGCGCCAGACGTACCGCTTCACCGAGGCTCAACTGCTCGCGCTGCCGGTCCACGCGATCACGACCACGACCACCTGGACGCCGCGTTCCACCTTCACAGGGCCGCTGCTGGCGGATATCCTGAAGACAGTCGGTGCGTATGGCAGCCAGGTCGAAATCCATACGCTCGACGACTACACCTATACCATTCCGGTGTCGGACTGTGATCGCTATGGCGTGATCGTCGCGTACAGCATGAACGGCCGGCGTCTGAAGATCAGCGATTTCGGGCCGCTGTTCCTTATCTACCCGCGCGATGCGTTCCCCGGCGAACTCACGGGCGCCTCGGGCGATTCGAAATTCGTATGGCAGATCAAGGCCCTCATCGTCAAATAACGCGCCGTCCGTGGCGCCGTGTCCTCTACGTGCTGATCTGGCTGACCGCGCTCGCGGCGCCGGCCGGCGCGATCGGCTACCTGTTGTACGCGAATCTGCTCAACCCGCGCGCCACCGAGCAGTTGACCGGCTCTTACGACGGCTTCTACTGGGACGCCGCGCAGTTGCAGATCGCCTACGCGCGCTTCGAGAATCAGTTGCTGCTGTATCAGTCGGGCGTCGACGACGACTATCAGCGGCTGATGCTGCGTTACCAGTTGCTGCAATCGAAACTGCACGTGATGGCGGGCTCGACGCGCCGGTTGACCACGCAGCTCTCGCTGCTGCAAAGACAACTCGACGAAATCCATTCGCTCGACCAGTTGCTGGGCGGCATCGAACCTGAAGTCGACGCGCTGCCGAAGGACCGCAGCCAGGCCAGCCGGATCGTCGCGCAACTGCGCGAACATTGGAACGAGGTCAACGATCTCGCGCTGAGCCGGCGCTTCGCCGACGTCGCCGACCGCGAAGCGATGAACCGCGATTTCATCGACAAGCGCCGTATGCTGTTCGCCGGCGGTTTGGTGCTGCTATTGCTGTCGGCGGCGGCGACGCTGTTGCTGGTGTTGAACGGGCGGCGCCGCGCGCGCCTGATGCGTCAGCAGCACGCGGCGCTCGAAGCCGAGCACCAGGCGAGCCGCGCGGCGCGCGAGGCCAGTCACGCCAAAGACGCGTTTCTCGGCATGATCAGTCACGAACTGCGCACGCCGTTGCATGCGATCGTGTCGTCGATCGAATTGCTGGGCTTTAACTATCACTCCGAGGCCGACCGCAAGGTGATCCAGCGTCTGGAAACCGCGGGGCGCCATCTGGAAGCGCAGATGAAAGACCTGACCGACTACGCGCGCCTCGGCGCCGGCAAGCTCGAACTGCGTCACGAGCATTTCGAGCCACGCGAGTTGCTGGCGTCGATCGTCGACGAACACGCGATGTCGGCCGCCGCGCGAGGTTTGCGACTCGAAAGCGAGGCGAGCGGCATGGGCGGCGTGGTCGATTCGGATCCGCACCGTATCCGTCAGATCGTCAACAACCTCGTCACTAACGCGATCCGTTACACCGAGACCGGCACCGTGCGCGTGCAGTTGCGGCAGCGGCCGGCGTTGCTGATGTTCATCGTCAGCGATACGGGGCCGGGCGTGCCGCATGCGCAGATTCCGCTCATTTTCCAGGAGTTCACTCAACTGGACGCGTCGCGCACGCGCCGCTTCGAAGGCGCGGGGATGGGGCTGACGATCGTGCAGGGGCTGGTCAAACTGTTCGGTGGCACCGTCGAGGTGACGAGCAAGGTGGGCGAGGGCACGACCTTCACCGTGACCATTCCGGTCACGCCGGTCACCGCCGCGCAGCCGCCGGACGTGGCGGCGCGCGCCGCGCCTGGGGGCGCGCGTCCATGCGTGCTGATCGTCGACGACAACCGCCTGATTCGCGAGTCGCTCAGTGAAATGGTCGCCCACATGGATTTCGATGCGCACGCCGTCGCCAATGCCGACGATGCGCTCGCCTGGCTCGACGCGCGCCGCTGCGACGTGGTGTTGCTCGATCTGCATATGCCCGGGCGCGACGGCTATGCGTTTCTCGCCGACTTCGCGGCGCGCGGCGGGCCGTCCGCGGGCGTGCCGGTGATCGTGGTCAGCGCGTATGCGCCCGACGAGGAGATGGCGGGAGACGCCGGCTCGCGTCCGTTCTTCGAGGCGTTATTGAAGCCGGTGCATTACGAGGAACTCCGCAACGCGTTGCAGCGGGCTTTGGCTTCGCGGCACACAGTGTGACGCGCGGCGTGGGCGGCCGGGCCGACGTGGGCATCGACCCGCGCCCACTTTCCCGGTGTTTGCGGGCGCGGCTCGCGGCTCGCGGCTCGCGGCTCGCGGCTCGCGGGTCCGGGGCGCGTTCAGGCCGCCGAGAGCCGCTGAGGGGCGCTGTAGGCCGCTTATGGCGGCTTATGGCGGCTTATGGCCGGTTCAGCCGCTTCGACAGATCCGCCACCAGAATCGCCATGCGCGCGGGCTTTTCATAGCAAGCGACATCGTAATTGCGGATCACCTGGCTGATCTCCGATTCACTGGCTTTGCCGGTCAGCAGTTCCCCGGTCAGCACGAAGATCGGCGCATCCGGATTTTCCGACGCGCGCACCGCGCGAATCGCGGCCGCCGAAGTCTGCGAGCCGAACAGCCAGTCGATCACGATACCGTCGAACACCTGGGTTTGCAGCTGTTCGGCAAAGGCCGCCAGGCCATAGATCGCCACCGCCGCGAAGCCGCTGCGCTCCAGATAGTCGCGCAGGTTGTCGGCGCTCGCCTGATCGTCGTCGACCACGGCGATGGTCGGCTTGTCGGTTTCGGCGCGGCGCGGATAAATCTCGATCTTGTGAACCTCGTACGCGCTTTGGTAAAGCGTGCCGTCGTGACGCGCCACGCGCCATTGCCCGAGCCTCGCGTACGCGACGAATTCCGGGCGGCTGCCCGGCTCGAGCGCGGCGCCGATCCACGCCGTGCAGGCCAGTTCGATTGCGCCGATGCTGAATATGGCTTCCTGGGCAATCGCGCCGACCATGCCCGGATCGAGCGATTGCGCGCCGAACAGCTGGGCGGCGGGTTCGCCGAACACCTCGGCGACCTTCTTGATCTGCGACAGGGTCCACGGGCTGTTGCCGCGCAGTTTGCGGTGTCCCTGTGAAAAACTCAGGTCGAGAATGCGGCACAGTTCCGTGGTCTGCTGGCGTTTGCCGATTCCATGCCGGCTCATCAACTCGCGCACGCGCTCGGCGACTGCGATGGAGTCAGGTGAGTGTGTTTCGTTGGCCATGCTGCGTGAGAATCCGCCGTCTTAAAGGGTGCTGGGGAACGCGATACGACAGGCGCAGTTCGACCATGCGCATTCAATGCGCATGGTCGCGGCTACGCGGGGGACAGCAAATGTACCGTAAAAGTATCGCAGTCTGTCGTTTTGTTAAGCGCCGCCGAGTCCATGAGTGCGAGAGTCGAAACAGACCGGTTTGGCGATTTTTTATGCATTGAGCATTGAAGGTATTTTACCGATTAAACCGTGCCGCATCGGTAGAGAAATAGGTTGAGCGGGGCGAACCGAGCGCCATGCCTAGCCCGCGGGCATGGTGGCGAGCTTTGCCGCCGAGCTCGTCAGGCCTTTGAAAATCCGTTCGGCGATCTTGGCCGGAAAGCGCTCGGGCAATTCCGCCGAGACCCGCTCGATGACACCGGGGGTCTGTTCGATCAGCCGCTGGATCAGCGGTTCCGCGTTTGCGCCGTACGAACACTTGAGCGCCATCGTGTTGAAGTGGCGCCGCTGCACGTCGCGAAACGCGTCGTGTTTGCTGCGCGACCACATGCCCATGGCGAGCCTCGCCTTGAACCACGACCACTGGTTCGGGCCGCTGCCTTCCACCGGCCAGATCGACATGACGTCGTAAAGCGGCGTGAGGCGGTAGTGGCCGCCGGGCAGCAGGCGAATGCTGAAGTTCTTGGCGTGACCGTCCGGCGCCGCCAGCATCCAGAACAGGACCTGGCTCGCCAGCAGTGTTTCGATGTCCTGCCGGGCCGCGACCGACTGCTGAAGAATCCGCGCCAGATCGAGCACGCCCGGGCCGCCTTCGTTTTCATATTTTCGATGCGACGGCACGCCGTACACCTGGCAGAAGTCTTCCTGCGGCAGGCGCAATAGCCATTGCCCGCTCGAATGCAACTGCCGGTCGAAGCGCTCGACGCTCAACACCCGTTGTTTGCCGAACGTCACGATCTCCGTGTTGGCGACCGGCAGGCCGAAGGCGTGCAGAATCCGCAGACAGAGCCACTCGTTTTCGACCGAGGTGCTGAGGTCGGCGAGCTTGTTGCCGACGAGGCCGAGCGGCAGCTTGAAGATGTGCGTGGTGGGTGTGGCGCCATGCGGCCTCTGCCACTTGCCGTCGTGCCACAGCAGCGCGGTTTTTTCCTGCGCGCCGGCGAGCGAGATGCGGAAATCGTCCGCCTCGTCGGGCGCGCCGAACGCGGGGATGCTGACCGTGCGCACCAGCATCGCTTCGATGTCGGCGTCCGTGAGCGGCGTGCCCTCGATCCGTTCGACGCCTTGCGGCGCGTCGTCTTCGGCGAGTAGCTGCACGGCACCCACGCAGTCGCGGCCGATGGCTTGCAGCAAGTCGAACGCATCGAGCGTCTCGGTCTGGTAGCGTTGGGCGATGCGCTTTCTGATCGCCTCGCTGTCGGGCAGCAGATTGTCGAAATAATTGAGGACGCGCGGGCCTTTGTGCGCCGGATTACCCGGCGTGAACGGCAGCGACAGGGACAGTGGCCGACCCGCGGGCGAGGCGACCCACGCCGGGTCGTAGGCGAACTCCATGGGGCCGCGAGCGGGAAGGCGCCAGACGCCGACGCGCTCGCCGTTGGCCCACACCGACAGCGCGCGTGAGTGAGTTTGCCGGCCCATGCTCACCACTCGACCGAAGGCGCGGGTCCGGGCAGCGCCTGGCTCTTGTCGCGTATTTGCAATTGCAGGCCGTAAATGCCGCACAAGGCCAGCAACTGGGCGAGGGTGAGCGCGGCGGCCTCGGTTTCCAGCGCCGAAATGCGGCTCTGGCTGACGCCGATCCGCGCGGCGGCCTCGGCCTGCGTGAGTCCGGCTTGCCGCCGGCTGGCGGCGAGCAATTGGCCCATCTGGTCCGGCGTGGCGATAAGGTGGAGCATGGCAAATTATCCGCGATACGAATAAGCGCACTTTATGCGTCACACGAATATTTGTCAAATATTCGCGTGACGCATATTTTGCCAATATCTGCCTGACGAATAAAATGCCGATATCCGTGTCACGCATAACGGCGTGTTCGGGCGTTTTGGTGCCGTTCCGTACTGGTTGCGCGGGCCGGCGTTTGCGTCGCGCGCCCTGGCATCGCGCCATTGCGAACAAGCGGTCCGCCTGCGAAGATTACGCCCACACTTAAAACCCGCCCGTCCGATGACCACGACTTACCCCTTGCACGCGAACTTTACGCCCGCCGACCAGGCGTTCCCGAAACATGCCGACGTGGTGATCGCCGGCGCCGGCATCATGGGATGCGCGGCCGCCTACTATCTGGCGCGCCGCGGCCTTTCGGTGGTGGTGCTCGACAAATCGCGGATTGCCGGGCAGCAGTCGTCGCGGGCGTGGGGATTCGTGCGCCAGCAGGGCCGTGAAGCCGCCGAGGTGCCGCTGATGATGGCGGGCATCCCACTATGGAAAACACTCGAAAGCGAGCTGAATTTCGACCTCGAATGGCGTCAGGGCGGGTGTCTGTACGTGGCCACCCGCGAAGAAGACTGGAGCTCGTTCCAGCAATGGATGGACGTCGCGCGTCAGCACGGGCTCGATACCCGCACGCTCGATCGCAGGCAGATCGACACGATCGTGACCGGCATGCACGGCCCGGCGCTCGGCGGCCTCTATACCCCGAGCGACGGTCAGGCGGAGCCGCGCCGCGCCGCGGCCGCCTTCGCGGCGCGGGCGGCCGAAGCCGGCGCGCTGTTTTTCGAAGGCTGCGGCGTGATCGGCGTCGAGCGCGCGGGCGGTGCGATTGCCGGCGTGGTCACCGAGCGCGGCACGCTGCGAACTTCGCGCTTCATCTGCGCGGCCGGCGCCAGCAGCTGGCGTCTGCTCAAAACGCTCGGGCTCGAACTGCCGCAACAGGCCGTGCGCGGCACCTGCATGCGTACCAACCCGTTGCCGCGCATCACCGCGTCGACGTTCTGGGGCCACGGTCTCGGCGTGCGGCAACGCGAGAACGGCGCCATCAATCTGGCCGACGACATGCAGGTCGACGTCGACATGACGCTCGGCCATTTCCGCGCGCTCAAATGGTTCTTGCCGGAGTTGTGGGCGCAGCGCGAGAAGTTCAGCTTCCATCTGAACGGCGCGTGTCTGCGCGACCTGCGCGAGCGTCTGCCGGGCGGCGTGCCGGAATACGAAAGGGTGCTGCATCCGCGCGACCCGCATCCGCAGCCGAACGTGAGCCACGCGCCGCGTGCGTTGAAAAAACTGCGCGCCTTGTTCCCCGCATTGAAAGACGCGCAGGTGGTCGAATCGTGGGCCGGTCTGATCGACGTGCTGCCCGACGGCATCCCGGTCATCGACGCGCCGCCGCAGGTTAGCGGCCTGACGATCGCCACCGGTTTTTGCGGCCATGGTTTCGCGATGGGACCGATCGTCGGCAAACTGCTCGCGGAATTGAACGACGGCGGCAAGGCGTCGCTCGATCTGTCGGCGTTCCGTTTGCAGCGTTTCTTCGACGGCACGATGCAACGGCCACGCAGCATGCTGTAAAAACGCTTATCCCCGCCACTTCGCGCGTCGTCGCGCCGGTCTTGCGCCACGGTGGCGCGCTCCGCTACGCGCAATAGGGCTGCCCCGTCGTCTCGTCGAGCGATAGCGCGATTTTTGCGGCGATCCCGCCTGTCCGCGCAGCGGGCTCTGCGCCCCGAGCATTAAAACTGATCCAGCGAGTACGGCATGTTCAGCGGATGCGCTTTGCCTATGGCCGTTTCGCCTACGGCGATCGCGCGCGCAACCACCCGGTGCGAGGGGCGCGGCGCAAGCGACAGCTTCGTGCATTACCTTGCGCAACCCGGGTTGGGTTTCTATCTCTCCTGTCACTGCAAACATCGGCGCGGGATAGGCGGCCCCTCGCCGTTCTGTCCGTGACTTCCGGCGTCGTCGTCTCAGAGGAGGGAGAGCAACCTATGAAAGTATCCACCGTCAACCAGAGTCCAGCTTCCGGTTTTCCGGCCGGCGAGGATTTATCGACCGCTGCGCGCGGGTGTGCCGCGCCGTCCCCGCGAGCCCCGTCCCGCGACGACTTGCTGCGCGAGCGTGCCAGCGAAGCCATGCGTTCGCCGGGCATCTTCGGCAACGCGCATGCCGGCGTAACGCGCACGCAACCGGGGTATTCGCGAGCCGTCAAGGGGACTTCCGCCAATGCGTCGAAGCCCGCATCCGGGCCGCCGCCGTCCGGGCGGATAGAGCGCTCGCCCATGCCGCAGACTCCGCAGCCGCCCGCGGCGCCCGATCAGGTCCAATACAACGGACACGCGATCACCTTGCGCCCCCCGGTCGCGGCACCTCGCGATATTCAGACGACGGCCCTCCAGGCGAACGTGTTCAACATCTTGTACCGTCCGGCGATCAACGACGATCCGCAGACACTGCCGGGCGCATGCCGGGAAGCATTGTGCGCGGGCGCCGTGCTGCATGTCGAGCGGCTGGCGGCTGGCGGCGGTTCGACGCTGCTGTCGGCTGCCGCCGGTGTGAGAGATCAGTTGAGGTCAGGAGGTCAGGCGCGCGACGCGGCCATGTCGGAGATCGAGCGCGCTCATCAACAGTTCCTGCGCTTTTCACAGCCAGTGGAACTGCCCAACCGCATCAGGCACTACGGCTCCGGAAACGAAGCCACGAGAAACGGGTTCAGTGCCGATGCGCTCATCGACGATCTGCGGCGAAACTTCGGCTCGCCTTTCATGGTTCGCACCTCAGCAGGGGATATCCAGCAAAGGCCGAACGATTTCGCGAACCTCAACCTGTATTACCAGCTGCGTCCTGACCGTTACGGTCGAACCTACGTGCCCGGCGGGATCGACGGGCACGTGGTCGGGATTCAACGGCTGATGCGTGACCCGGACTATCGGAATGATCGCTACCAGGTGACCGAAAGCAATTCGGGCACGTTCGAGTACGCCAATTTCGATCAGATGGCCTATGCATTAACCGATTTTTATAACAACGGGTATCGGGAAGTGGCCACCGGGATCGTCGCTTTCTCGACCAGTTATTACTTTCCGGCGCAAGCTCACGGGAGCGCGCAGAATCCCCATGACATCGGAGGCTATGCGCTCGAAGACCTGCCGCTCGACCTTTCCGCTGGCGCGCAACCACCCGGGCAACAACCGACGCAACAAGAGCCGCTCGATCTGTCCGTGCCGCGCATGCCCTATGTGAGTCTGACGCCGCCGCGCGTCGATTTGCCGCCGCCCCCTGAGCCACACAGCAGCCGGTATCGCGGCGGCGACCCGTACAGCGATCTGAAGCGTTCGACGGACGGTGAGCCGCTCGATCCGATCGTTCTGTACCGTCCATCTCAGGTGACGCCGGACCAGATGAAGAAGCAGGGCGGCTTCAGCGCAGAGGGGACTCGCTTGCAGAACGTCAACCTCAGTACGCACAACGGCGACGTTGCATTCGGCAGGGGGGTAACCGACGGCGCCGGCTACCTGGGCGCGTTCCGCAAGCTCGATACGGCGGCGCACAGTCTCCAGTTCGCCGGCGGCGCGAAGGGCTACATTTACGATGTCGCGCCCACGCCGAACATGATCGATGTCGGAGCGACGCTAGGCGAGCGCACGCATAAGCCGGAGGACGGCGAAGTCGCCGCGCTGGGGCGCATCGACAACACGCAGATTCGTGGCTGGCGCAGCGTGGCGGACGGCAAGGTCGGGGATTTCGTGGCCAATCCCGACTATCGCTGGGACGTGTACGACCAGACTCACATCGCCGGCGCGCAGCCGCAGCTCTCGGGTTTTGCCCCCGACGATCCCGCCTGGGGCGACGCGAACCGCCGCCCCTTCGTGGAGGCGCGCCCAGCCGCGGGCAGGACCGTCTATGCGACCCACGAAGACCCGAACCTCGCGACGGCACGGTTCTACGCACATGCGAAGGAAAAGATTCGCTCGCTCGAACGCGGCGAGAGTTATCTCGGGCCTGTTTCTATCCGGGCGAAGGATGACTGGTTTGACGGTGCATTCGGCACACTCGCGGCCGGGGCGATTTTCCGCAGCGACGGTTCGACTTCATTCACCGGGCCCGACGACAGCTACGTCGGTGTCACCAGTCCCAAGAGAGCAAAGCCGGATTTCGGCAACCTGGAACTCGCGCCCGATGGCCGGCTGCAATTCACGGGCGATATGCTGCGGGGAAATGTCGTGCGCGTCGGCAGCAACGGCCGCCTGTATGTCGACCGGCGCCCCGTCGACGCGAACGATCAGAACGGCGTGTTTCGCTACGACAACCAGAGTCGTCTGGTTCACGTACCTGACGGCAAGTGGCTGACCTATGGTTCTGACGGCCACGCGTACCTGACCGACGACGCGACGCCCAGCCCGTTCGAAGCGCTGAAAACGAAGTGGGGCATGGTCGACCCGGCCGGGCGCCACGTAACTCCGCCGCTCAGCCCGTCCGCCTTCAAGGATACCGATGCGGGCGGCGCGAGCACGCTGTATCGGTTCGAACGCGATCCCGATAGCGCGCTCCCCCCGGAGGCGACGTACTTCGTCACCGACGTGCCGATCCTGAGCCGCTATGACACGCTCGGAAGCTGGCTTGACGGGGTGAACGACCAATCCAGCAGTGCGCCTGGTTCGCTCGCAAAATGGTTGAGCGACCGGAATGCGGCGTGGTTGTTTCCTGAAGGCTACTATGTCTTCGCGCCTGCGCCTGACCGGCTCGAAGTGCGCAATCTCGAAGGCGCAAGCAAGGCGACGCTCAAGCTGAAATCGCCGGGCGGCCCGTTCGTGCGCACGGATGCTCAGCCGATCCATCCCGACTACAGAATTCCTCAGTCGATATGGAAGCGCCTCGAGGACTATACGCAGACGAGACAGCGGCTGTCCGAACTGACGGCGCCGACGCGCCGCGCGGGCGGGTGAACACCGGGCGCGCGCCGTCCCGTTAAGGGGCCGCGCGCCTGCGGAGCCTGCCATGGGTTGGGTCGGAGTTCGACGATTGCCGCATCGATCACGTGCCGCGCTGCCCGGCGGCGCGCGGTGCCATGACGCCGCGTGACCAAGCGCTGCGCCAGGCAGCGTCCGGCAGGCCGTCTGGCGGGCCGGGTTCGGGCCCGTTTCCTGCTAAACCGCCTGCACCGACCAATGTCATTTCGGACCTGCCGTGAATCGAACTTACGCGCTGCTCGCCGCCGGCCTGATTGCTGTCGGCTTCGCCACCCCCGTGAACGCCGCCAGCCGGGACGAACAGGCCAAGGCCTGCCGCGGCGACGCCATGCATTTCTGCGCCGCGGACATTCCCAACGAAGACAAGATCACCGCCTGCATGGAGAAACATGTGGATGAACTCAGTCCGGCGTGCCGCGCCATGTTCAAGGGCGGCAAGAAGAGCGGGGACAAAGATACGCCGCAATGATGGCGGCGCGGCGTACTTTACTTTCTGCTTTTCCCCGCACGGGCTTTGCGTGTGCTGGTCCGCGGGCGGCGACGGTACTTCGGGCGGGCGACAAGTGGCCCCGAGGCTCGCACCTGAGTTGCCCGCGGCTTAATGTCGAGCGCCCTATGCGGCGCCCGTCGCCTCACTTCCCTTTGCCGCGATCGGGCCCCACGGCGCCGCAGGCGTCGTAGAATCGCTTGTCCTCGACCTGCGCAGCCGCCGCATGCCCGGTCTGTCCAGCTGCCGGCGTGGCCGCCCGAGGCGTGCGACCTGCCGATGCCGAGCCGATCGTATCGTCAGTCGCGCCGGTCGAGCGCGGCGAGCGCCGCCTGCTAGTCGATCCCAACTCAACGTTCTGCCAAGGACTGGAACCACCTGCCCATGACTCGCCCGATCACGCAGATTTTCGACGCCGCCGCGACCGCGCGGCTGATTCCGTACGCCGCGCTCGTCGACGCGCTCAAGCGCGCGAGCATCGAGTATGCACAGCAGCGTATCGCGAGTCCCGAGCGGCTCGTCGTGCCGCTCAACGAGGGCGGCATCATGCTGTCGATGCCCGCCACCGCGCCCGACCTCGCGATCCACAAACTGGTCAATGTGTGCCCGAGCAACGGCCCGCGCGGCCTGCCGACGATTCACGGCAAAGTGATGACGTTCGACGCCGACACCGGCGAGACGCTTTTCATCCTCGACGGCCCGATCGTCACGGGTCGCCGCACCGCGGCGATCTCGATGCTCGGCGTCGAGACCTTCGCCGCCGGCACGCCGCGCGAGTTCCTGCTGATCGGCACCGGCACGCAGGCGCTCAACCATCTGGAGGCGATCGGCGAGCTGTTTCCCGACGCGCGCGTCTGGGTGAAGGGCAGTGCACCCCCGCGTGCCGAAGCGTTCTGCGCGCAGCATCGCGACAAGGCGCGCGAACTCCGGCCGCTGACGCAAGACGGCGGCACGACGATTCCCGAGTCGGTCGACGTGGTGATCGCGCTGACCACGAGCAAACAGCCCATTTACGACGAACCCGCGCGCGCGGAGCGCCTCGTGATCGGCGTTGGCGCGTTCACACCGGCCATGGTCGAGATCGGCGCGCGCACCATCGCCGGGAGCGCGCTTTTCGTCGACGACGAGGCGGGCGCACGCCATGAGGCCGGTGACTTCATTCAGGCGGGCGTCGACTGGGCTCAGGTCGGCGGGATCGCTTCGGTGCTCGACAACCCGGCGCTGCTGCCACAAAAAAAACCGATCGTGTTTAAAAGCGTCGGCTGCGCGGCGTGGGATCTGGCGGCGTGTCGGGTGGCGCGCGAAGCGTTGTCGGGAGCCTGAAGGCCCGGCGCGGAAAGCTGGCGTGAGAGGCCGCTGCGGGCGAGCGGTGAAGGAGAAGAGCGCAGGCGAAACAACCGGTGACGCGGCTTGCCGGCGAACGCCGAAAAAAGCCCCGCACACAGGCCGTTAGCGCCTCGGGTTGGCATATTGCGCCAACCTGAGGCACATGTTGCCGTGCAAACAATCGCAAAACGTTGCACCATAGGCGTTTGCCAGAAAAAAGTGCCGGCCCGCCGGCACGGTGCTTTCGTTGCTGTTTTTTCTGCTGCTTTTTTCTGCCCTTTACCGACGCCTTATCCATCACGACGCTGCGACCGCGCTATGACGACCCACCACGCTTCTGCCACTCCCGACCTGCCGCTCGACATGATCATTTTCGGCGGCACCGGCGACCTGTCGTTTCGCAAGCTGCTGCCCGCGCTCTACATGGCGCATCTGCACTGCAATCTGCCGCCGGATACCCGCATTCTTACGATCGGCCGCAAGCCCTGGTCGCGTGAGGAGTACATCAACGAATTCATGGAGTTGAAGGCCAAGCCCTTCATCGAAAAGAAAGCGTTCGACGCCACCGCCTGGGACAAATTCCTCGCGCTGTTCGAATACGTGCGCATGGACGTGGACTCGGTCGAGGACTACCAGCGCCTGAAGGAAGCCTCGCGCGAGGGCGTGCGCCGTGTGTTCTATCTGGCGACGTCGCCGGATCTGTTCACGAATATCTGCGATAACCTCGCGGCGGCCGGCCTGGTCGACAGCAACTCGCGCGTGGTGCTCGAAAAGCCGCTGGGCCACGATCTCGCCTCCGCGCAGGAGATCAACACGGCGGTCGGCAAGCACTTTAACGAAGCGCAGATCTACCGGATCGACCACTACCTCGGCAAGGAAACCGTGCAGAACCTGATGGTGCTGCGTTTCGGCAATCCGATTTTCGGCCCGCTGTGGCAGGCGCCGTATATCAAGAGCGTGCAGATCACGGTGGCGGAGACGGTCGGCGTGGGCAGCCGCGCGGGTTTCTACGACAAGACCGGCGCGCTGCGCGACATGGTGCAGAACCACTTGCTGCAGTTGCTGTGCATCGTCGCGATGGAGCCGCCCGTGTCGCTCGACCCGGACGCGGTGCGCGACGAAAAGCTCAAGGTGCTGCGTTCGCTGCGGCCCATGACACCCGAAGACATCGCGCGCGACACCGTGCGCGGCCAGTATACCGCCGGCGCCGTGGACGGCGAGGCGGTGAAGGGTTACCTCGAGGAAGACAACGTGCCGGCGGGTAGCCGCGCCGAAACCTTCGTCGCCTTGCGCGCGCACATCAACAACTGGCGCTGGGCGCACGTGCCGTTTTTCCTGCGCACCGGCAAGCGGATGCAGAAGAAGGTGTCGGAGATCGTCATCGAATTTTCGGAGTTGCCGTTCTCGATCATCCCGAACGGCAATAGCGGGCGCAACTACGGCAACCGGCTCGTGATCCAGTTGCAGCCTGAGGAGTCGATCCAGTTGCAGGTGCTTGCGAAAGAGCCCGGCAGCGGCATGCATATGCTGCCGGTGAACCTGAATCTGGACTTGCAGCAGGCCTTCACCGAGCGTCGCGCGGAAGCATACGAGCGTTTGCTGATCGACGTGATTCGCGGACGTCTCACGCACTTCATGCGCCGCGACGAACTGGAAGCGGCATGGGCGTGGGCCGAGCCGATTCTGGCGGGCTGGAGCAAGTCGGGCGACAAGCCGCGCGCGTATACGGCCGGCACGTTCGGACCGGCGGCATCGACGGCGCTGATGGCGCGCGAAAATGCCGTGTGGGCGGAAGAGTCGCAATAAGCGTCTTGTCTCAGCGCTGCAAAAAAGCCCGCCTAGGCGGGCTTTTTTCTTTGACCGATCGCGCGGAGTTAAGGCTAAGGCAAAGAGATCGTCGACGTAGCCGATCGCCGGCCGAGCTTGACCCCCTGCGAATACGGCGCGAGCGAGCCCAAGGTCGGATCGCGCAGATAGGTGCGCGCCTGCGTCGAACCCGCCTCAGGCGGGATGCAGGCCGCGCAGCAACTGACGGACACGCGTGAGGTCCTGATCGACGTGCTCCGCTTTTTCGAACAACTCCGCCAGCCAGTCGACGAACGCGCGCACGCGTGGTGAGACGCGGCGATTCTTCACGTAAGCGACCGAGACCGGCATTGGCACGGGCTTCCATTGCGGCAGAACTTCGCGCAGCAGTCCCGAGTCCAGATAGGGTTGCGCGGCGATCCGGGCGGGCTGGATCAAGCCGAGGCCTTGCAAGCCGCAGGTGAGGTAGGCCTGTTCGTCGCTGACCTTGACGAAGCCTTTCACCTTGACGTTGTGCGCCTCGCCGTCCACTTCGAAATCGAAGTCCACTTCGCGTCCGTTATGCGGCGACATGCAATTGACGGCGACATGTCCACGCAAATCGTCGAGGTCCGCGGGCGTGCCGTAGCGGGCCAGATAGGCCGGACTCGCACAGGTCACGTGTTCGAGGGTGCCGAGTTGGCGCGCGACCAGATTCGAATCCGGCAATTCGCCTAGCTGGATGCTGCAGTCGATCGCTTCCGAGATCAGATCCACTGTGCGGTTGCTGATGCCGATAGCGAGGTCGAGGTTCGGGTAACGCGTGTGAAAGTCGTCCAATGCGGGCAGGACGATGGTGCTGGCCACGGCGCCGGGCATTTCGATACGCAGACGGCCTGTCAGGTTATCCGTCGCGTGACGGATGCTGGCTTCCATTTCGTCGATGTCGGCAAGGATTTGCGCGCAACGCTCGTAATAGGCCGCGCCTTCGGGCGTGACGCTCAGGCGCCGCGTGGTGCGGGCGAGGAGGGCGGTGCCTAGCAGCGCTTCCAGATTCTGAACGATGGTGGTCGCCGTGGCGCGAGGAATGTTTAGTGATTCCGCTGCGCGGGTGAAGCTGTTGGTGTCCACGATTCGGATGAATGTGCGCATTGCGGTTATTCTGTCGATCACGGTTCATGCTCCAGTCGGGGTTTTTGGGGGGGCGTGGGGTTGCCTGCGCGGCGGGTTGTATCTGTGATCCTGGTGGGTTGGGCTTTCCTTGATTTCCTGGTGGTCTATTGGCGTTGCCCCTGTGCGGGGCGGCGCTTACTTTCTTTGCCGCCGCAAAGAAAGTAAGCAAAGAAAGCGGCTTCACACCGCCAGCTCATAAGCGGGTCCCGTGGCTCGGAGTGGGTAGTGGTGCATCTGGAATCTGGCTTCTCGCGCATTCGACCCCGGTGACAAGGCCGTCATACTCCGGAGACGCTGCGCGCGCCGCAGCGGTAATGCTGACCAGCGGTTTCAATAGCGTGCCGCCGAGGCGAAGCCGACGGCCCCCCGACGCAAGTACTTCCGACGGTTTCCCATGCAGACCCGTCCGCGACGCACGGAGTGCGCAGTGGGAGCGAATGATGGCTTTGTCACTGACGTGAAATGTGCGAGCGCACGGATTCCAGATGCACCACTGCCGTGGCTGTGCGGGGGCCCCGCTGAAGAGCTGGCGGTGTGAAGCCGTTTTCTTTGCTTACTTTCTTTGCGGCGGCAAAGAAAGTAAGTGCCGCCCCGCACAGGGACAACGCTAATAGACCACCAGGAAATCAAGGAAAGGCCAACCCACCAAAGAACCGATCCCTACAACACCCACGCCGCAGGCAAAAACCCCCTCCCGCAGCGCGGGCCACCTCCTCTTACTTCCGCAAGGAATCCAGATCAATCACAAACCGATACTTAACATCACTCTTCAGCATCCGCTCATAAGCTTCATTAATCCCCTGCATAGGAATCACCTCGATATCCGAAGTAATTCCATGCTCACCGCAAAAATCCAGCATTTCCTGCGTTTCGGCAATCCCGCCAATCAGCGACCCAGCCAGGCGGCGACGCTTGAAAATCAGATTGAACACCTGCGGCGACGGATGATCATGCTCCGGCGCGCCGACCAGCGTCATCGTCCCATCACGCTTGAGCAGATTCAGAAACGGATTCAGATCGTGCTGCGCAGCCACGGTATTCAGAATGAAATCGAAGCTGTTCAAATGCGCTTCCATCTCTTCGGCATGCTTCGAAATCACCACCTCATGCGCACCCAGCCGCTTCGCGTCTTCGATCTTCGACGGCGATGTCGTGAACAACACGACATGCGCACCCATCGCGCGCGCCAGCTTCACCCCCATATGACCCAGGCCGCCGAGGCCGACAATGCCGACCTTCTTGCCGGGACCGGCGCCCCAGGTGCGCAGCGGCGAATACGTGGTGATGCCCGCGCACAGCAACGGCGCCACGCCGGCAGGGTCGAGATTGTCCGGCACGCTCAGCGTGAAGGCTTCGTCCACCACGAGTTGGGTGGAATAGCCGCCGTAAGTGATCTGACCATCGACGCGGTCGACGCCGTTATACGTGCCGACGAAACCGTTTTCGCAGTACTGTTCGAGACCCTCCTCGCAACTCGCGCAGGTGCGGCACGAATCGACCAGACAGCCGACGCCGACCAGGTCGCCCACCTTGTGCTTCGTCACGTCCGGGCCGACCGCGCTCACGCGGCCAACGATTTCATGGCCCGGCACTACCGGAAAAACCGTGTTCTTCCATTCATTGCGCGCCTGATGCAGGTCGGAATGGCACACGCCACAAAACAGAATTTCCATCTGCACGTCATGGGGGCGAAGTTCGCGGCGCTGGATTTCGAACGGGGCGAGCGGCGCGGTGGCGTCGGTCGCTGCATAGGCATAAGTCGTGCTCATGGGTAGCTCCAGCAAAGAAGGTGAAGTCGCAAGGCGCAGCCGACGGGCGACGCATGCCGCCGTTGTGGCCAACCTCGTCATGAACCGGGATCACGGCGCGGGCGGTGGCTGGCGAATTCGTCACCCGGGGAATTGGCAGCCGAGCCCGGCGCAGCGCGGAAATAGATGATCCGGCAGGGTTCCCATGATAGGAGCGGCAGGGGAGCCCGGGAATACCTGAATGTCTTGAAGGTTTGCCTAAAACTCCTGACTAGCAGCGCGATAGGTCGTTTGGTGCTAAATTTCAGGCATTATTCTCTTGCGCGTCACTATATCGTCATGCCCGCTCATTCCGTCGATCCTGTCCCGGCCGATCCCGCCCAGCAGCGCGTGGTCGAATTATTCGACGTGCTCGCGCCCAACCCGGGCTTCACCCGCACGAGTCTCGAAGGCGTCAATCTGATGCGCGCGAATGCTCCCATGCCGCGCATGCCGGTCATGTACGAGCCGAGCATCGTGATCGTCTGCCAGGGCCGCAAGCGTGGCTTTCTCGGCGATCAGGTGTTTCAGTACGACGCGCAGCAGTACCTGGTGCTCTCGGTGCCGTTGCCGTTCGAATGCGAGACCGAGGCCAGTCCGGAGGCGCCGTTCCTCGCCATCTCGGTGCGCGTGGATCTCACGATGGTGGCCGAATTGCTGATGGCCTTGAACGAAACGCAAGGAGCCGCGCAGCACGAACCCGTCGGCATCTATTCGACACCGCTCGACCCGGCGCTGTGCAACGCGGTGCAGCGGCTGATGGAGGCGCTGGCCTCGCCGCTCGACGCGCGCATTCTCGCGCCCGGCGTGGTGCGGGAGATCTGTTATCGCGTGCTGACCGGCGAGCAGGGTGACGCGATTCGGGCGGCACTCACGCATCAGAATCATTTCGGCCGCATTGCCAAAGCATTGCGGCGAATTCATGCCGATTACCACGGCGTGCTCGACGTCGATACGCTTGCGTCCGAAGCGGGCATGAGCCTCGCCGTGTTTCATGCGCAGTTCAAAGCCGTCACGGCCACTTCGCCGATGCAATACGTGAAGACCACGCGTTTGCATCACGCGCGTTTGCTGATGGTGCAGGACGGTTTGAATGCGGGCGCGGCCGCGGCGCGCGTCGGTTATGAAAGCGCGTCGCAATTCAGCCGTGAGTTCAAGCGCCTTTTCGGTTTGAGTCCGGTGGACGAAGTCAAGCGCATGCGTACCCTGTACGATGCGCCGCCCCCGCGCGTGGTCAAACCGGTGGCGCGTTACGTCACCGCCGTGTGAGCGCGGAAGCGGGCCGCGTTATAAACCGCTGAACCAGTTGTAGCCCTGATCTTCCCAATAGCCGCCGGGATTCGTGTTCGTCACGAAGATCGCCGCGATATGTTTCGGGTTCTTGAAACCGAGCTTGGTCGGCACGCGCAGCTTCAGTGGATAGCCGTATTTGGCCGGCAGCGGTTCATTGCGGAAATCGAGTGTGAGTTGCGTCTGCGGATGCAGGGCCGTCGCCATGTCGAGACTGGAATAATAGCGGTCCGCGCATTTGAAGCCGACGTAGCGCGCGTTCAGATCGGCGCCGATACGCTCCAGAAACGTGCGAAACGGCACGCCGCGCCATTGTCCGATCGCGCTCCATCCTTCAATGCAGATGTGCCGCGTGATCTGTGAAACCTGCGGCAAAGCGCGTAGCTCATCGAGATTCCAGCTGTGCCGGTCCGACACGAGTCCCGACACTTCCAGTCGATACGTCGACCCGTCGATATCCGGCGCGTCGAACTCCGGATAGAACGCGTTGAACGGGAACGGGTCGGTGATGTCGCGCGCCGAATAGGTGGGCGCCAGCTTGTTGCGGTCGAATAGCCAGCCCTGCACGCGATCGTTCCAGCGCGACATGGCCCACAGCACCTTGTCCACCGAATCGCCGTCCTGCATGTTGCAGCCCGAGAGCATGGCCAGCGCGCCGATGGAGAGCGACGAGCGCAGGAACAGGCGCCGCTGCAGTCGCTCGATTTGCGGCCGATGATCGGCAAGCACGATACGGGTTCGGCGCGCGTCGCCGTTGCGTTCGGATGCGCTCATGCCTCGCTCCCTTCGTGCGCCGAATGCCGGGCGCGCCCGGTCAGCATTGGCAGTAACGTGCGCGGAACGAGCAGCACCAACGCCAGATGCACCACCACGAATCCCACCACGCCGGCCATGGCGATGAAATGCACGCGCCGCGCGAAATCGAAGCCGCCGAATAGCGCGGTGAGCCCGGCGAATTGCACGGGCTTCCAGATGGACAGCCCGGACGCCACCAGCAACACGCCAAGACACAACACGAGCAGATACAGCGCGCGCTGCACCGCGTTATATCTGCCGGTATCGTGCGGTAACCTGAACTGCAGCGCGAGGCTTGCGTCGCGCATCACGTCACGTGGATGAACCGGCAACAGCTTGCGCCGGAAGTGCCCACGCCCCAGACCATATGCGAAATACAGCAGTCCGTTTGCGCACAGCAGCCACATCGCCGCGAAATGCCAGGCGATCGAACCGCCCAGCCATCCGCCGACAGTCGCCCACAGCGGAAACGTGAATGGAAAAAAGGGCGACGCGTTATAGATGGCCCAGCCGCTCATGACCATGCAGACCATCGCGAAAGCGTTGATCCAGTGCGTAATTCGTACGACGAGCGGGTGGACGAGCAGGCGCGTTTGCGGTTCAGGCATGGTGCAAGCATCACGGGACGAACGGGAAGTGGAAAGCCGCGCCATCGAAGAACGCGGCTGCTCGAACAAACGGGAGAAGCGCCCCCGCCGTCTTACATCGGCGGCGTTACGCCATGCTCGCCAGCGGAGATAAAGTTGGCCGCCAACGAGCCGTCGGCCTCCTTGTGGGCGAACAACACGACTTTCGCGCCCGGCACCAGCAGCGAACGGTCACCCGGTTCCAACGCGACGATAGGCACGTCTTGCGGAATCACGACTTTCTTTTCGCCGTCCTTGTACTTCACGGTGATCGTGCGGCCGTTGCTGACCACGAGCGAACCCACCGTGCCGTTGGTCATCGAGCTGTTCCCGCCGAGGTCCCACGGCCGATGGCCTTCGCCGGAGCCGCGCATGCTGGCCGGGAACACGTGCACTTCGAGCGCCTTCAGCGTGCCGTCCGCCTGCGGAATCGCCGCGGTGCCCACGTAGCTGTCCGGCTTGATGTCGTTCACGTCGGCGATCACTACGCCGCGAATCGGCGTGTCCTTGGCGAGCTTCACGTCAACGTCCTTGCCGTCGCGCGTGTGAACCTTGAGCAGATCACCCGACAACGCGGTCACGGTGCCGCGCACGCCGGTAGGCGTGGCGTTCTGGGCGTGCGCAGCCGGTCCGGCGGCGAGCAAAGCAGCGGCGGCGAGCGCGGGGGCGACGAAGGTGCGCAACGCACGCGCGGAAACGATCTTCATGAATCTGCTCCAGGTGGTGAACGATGGGGGCAGATTAGACTCGGGACCGGCTCCGGCGAGTGACAGACGAATGACAAAAACGTCATGAATGGCGCGCGAGGGCCACGTAAAATGCTCGGCATATCCACGTCCAGCATTTCAGCGAGCCTCGGAGCGAGGCTCCGGGCCGAAGCCCGAATGGGAGCACCGAGCACCATGAGCATCCTCGTCATCGAAGACGATCCAAAAACCGGCGACTACCTGAAGAAGGGTTTACGCGAGAGCGGCTATGCGGTCGATCTCGCGCGCACCGGCACGGACGGCCTGCACATGGCGCTCGAAAATCCGTACGACCTCGTGGTGCTCGACGTGATGCTGCCCGGTATCGACGGCTGGGAAATCATGCGTGCGCTACGGGCGCGGCGCGATCTGCCGGTGATTTTCCTCACCGCGCGCGACCATGTCAGCGACCGCATTCGCGGTCTCGAACTCGGCGCGGACGACTACCTCGTCAAGCCGTTTTCATTCACCGAACTGGTGCTGCGCATCCGCACGCTGCTGCGCCGTGGCGTGATCCGCGAAAGCGACGTGTTCGAGATCGCCGACCTGAAGCTCGACGTGCTGCGCCGCAAGGTGACGCGCGAAGGTGTGGAAATTCCGCTCACCAACAAGGAATTCATGTTGTTGCATCTGCTGGTGCGCCGGCAGGGCGAGGCGCTGTCGCGCACGCAGATCGCCTCCGAAGTGTGGGACATGAACTTCGACAGCGACACCAACGTGGTCGACGTCGCCATCAAGCGGCTGCGCGCCAAGGTCGATCATCCATTCGAAAAGAAGCTGATTCATACGGTGCGCAGCATCGGCTACACCTTCGGCGACGGCTCATGACCTTCTGGACCGGGCGCTCGCTCACGGCTCGCACCACGGTGCTGTTCGCGGCGATCGCCTGCGTGGTGATCGGCTCGTTGGGCGCGTATTTCTACCGCTCCGCCGAACTGTCGTTGCAGCACCGCGCCGACGTGGTGCTGACCGGCCGCGTCGAGCATTTCAGCCGCATCGTGCGCGATCTGTATTCGGTCAGCGAACTGAAGAACCGGCCGTTGCTGTTCGAGACCATGCTCGGCGCGGAACAGGACGTGCTGCTGTTTCGCCGTCCGGGCGAAGCGCCGTTTGTCGACGTGAACCCGGCGGGCGTGGCGGTGCCCGCGCTGCAAGCCGGCGCGCAGGGGCATTTGCCCACCATCGCCGACATTCGCCAGACGCAGCTCGCCGACGGCGTGCCGGTGCATTGGGCGATCGCTACCGCGAGGGCGCGTGAAGACGGCACTGAGGTCGAAGTGATCGCCGGCCACCCGATGACGCAGGAAGTGCGCATGCTGGCGGCTTATCGCAACCGCATCGTGCTGGCCACGCTGATCGGCATGCTGGCCGCGACGCTGCTCGCCTACTACGTGCTGCGCCGCGCGCTGCGCCCGGTGCGCGAGATCGCCACGCGGGCCGCGCAGATCAGCCCGGCGAGCCTGTCCGTGCGGCTCGACAGCGAGGCGGCGCCGCTCGAATTGCGCCAGCTCACGCATGCGTTCAACGCCATGCTCGACCGTCTCGCTGAGGGTTATCAACGTCTCTCGCAGTTTTCCGCCGACCTCGCGCATGAGATTCGCACGCCGGTCGGCGCGTTGATCGGGCAGACCCAGGTGACGCTCGCGAGAACGCGCGAGCCAGACGAGTATCAACAGGTGCTCGAATCGAATCTGGAAGAGCTGAGCCGGCTGAGTCATATCGCCGAAAACATTCTGTTTCTCGCGCATGCGGACCATGCGGCGCTTTCGGTCGACCGCGAGCCGGTCGAGCTGCGTGACGAACTCGTCAGGATCTCCGACTATTTCGAAGGTCTCGCCGACGAACGCGGCATGCGCTTCGCGGTCGAGGCCGAAGGCGTGGCATGGGCGAATCCCATGCTATGCCGGCGCGCGATCAACAACCTGGTCGTCAACGCGGTGCGCTACGGCGCGAGCGATACGGTGGTGCGTCTGCGCGGCACGCAGGACGAAGCGGGCGCCACCGTGGTGGTCGAAAACGACGGCGCACCGATTCCCGAGGCGCAGCTAGGGCGTCTGTTCGATCGCTTTTACCGCGGGGATGCGGCGCGCAGCGCGTTTACCGAGTCGAGCGGTCTGGGTCTCGCCATCGTCAAGGCGATCATGCATCTGCATGGCGGCACGGCGCGCGTGGTGTGTCCGGCGCCGGGCGTGGCGCGTTTCGAACTGCGCTTCCCGGCCGTTTGAGCGCCACCGTTGCCCGGCGGCGCACTCCGCTCAGACCTTCTTCAGATACGCGGCCTTCAGCATGAAGTTGCCCGCGTCCATTTTGCAGTCCACTTCATGATCGCCGCCCACGAGGCGAATGCTCTTGACCTTGGTGCCCATTTTGAGCGTGATCGACGAACCTTTCACTTTCAGGTCCTTGATCAGCACGACGGCGTCGCCATCGGCCAGCGGGTTGCCGTTGGCGTCCTTGACCACGCGTTCGTCGGCGTCTTCGGCGGATGCGGCGGCGTTGATCGGCCATTCATGCGCGCAATCCGGGCAGACGTAATTGTCGCCGTCCGGGTACGTGTTTTCCATTGCGCATTGCGGGCAGGCGGGAATTGTCGACATGATCTTGTTTCCGAACCGCGGCGTGCCGCGGATAACTTCAGGGCCCGCGAGTATAGCGGAACCATGCCGGGCCGCCAGTGTCCGTCACGCGCAAAGCTGAGCCAGCGCAAAGCGGCGGATGCTGTTGCCGATCCGAAGGTCGCGCGGCGACGCTTGACGGGAGGCGGACTATACTCTTCCGATAGCGTGGCTGTCTCGCACGTTCCGTCATGCTTTGCGACGCTTTGCCAAGCACATCTGGTGCTCGAATCTCACAGCAGGAGTTCCATCATGGTCAAACTCGCCCTGTACGTGCGTCTTGAAGCCAGACCCGGCAAGGAGAAGGAGGTCGAAGCGTTTCTGCTCGGCGGCTTGCCGCACGTCGAGGAGGAGCCGGGCACCGTCGCGTGGTTCGGTCTGAAGCTGGGGCCGTCCACGTTCGGCATTTTCGATGCCTTTAACGATGAGGGTGGCCGTGACGCGCATCTGCACGGCAAGGTGGCGGCCGCCTTGATGGCGAAGGCCGGCGAGCTGCTCGCCTCGCCGCCCAGCATTGAAAAGGTCGACGTGCTGGCGGCCAAATTGCCCGGCTGAACGAGCGGCCAACCGCGCGTGCGCCGGTCAGACGCCGGACGCGTCGTCCGCTTCGGCAGCCGGCTGGCTCGCGTAGATCGCGCGTTTGTCCTCGTACATGAGCAGATCGGCGCGCTGCACGCCCGCTTCGAGCCGGTCGCCGCGCTGGCAGGTGGCCGCGCCCATCGAGAAGCTGAGCGGTGAGCCGGGATAGAACTGATTGTTCATCTCGACCAGTTGCCTGATCGCATCGACCATGGCGACGCCGCCGCGCTCGTCGGTGTCCGGCATCAGGATCGCGAACTCGTCGCCGCCAATGCGTGCCGCATGAAACGGGGTTTCGGTCGCCTTGGCGAGCACTTCGCCGGCGCGCCGCAGCAGCGCATCGCCCGCGGCGTGGCCGAGCTGATCGTTCACGCGTTTCAAACCGTTCAGATCGGCCATGATGATCGTGACGGGCCACGGACCCTTGCGTTCGAGCCGGTTCAGCTCGTCCACGTAGAAGGAGCGGTTGCGCAGTTTGGTCAGCACGTCGTGCTTGCCGAGGAACTCCAGGTACGCTTCGGCCTTCTTGCGCGCCGTGATGTCCGTGAGCGCCACCAGCACCAGATCCCAATTCTTTTCATGGCCCGGCAGCACGGAGAATTGCAGATGCACGTGCACCTCGCTGCCGTCGAGCGAGTAGTTGAGCACCTCGCGCTGCTGGAACAGCTTGCCGTCCCATAGATCGATCAACTGCTCGCGGAAATGCGGCCGCATGTCGTCGCGGAATACATCGGGCAGGTGCGCCAGCAGCGTTTTCTTGTCTTTGGCCGCGAACATGTCGAGCGTGTGCTGGTTCACGTCGAGCACATGGATTTCCTGCATGCAGCGCTCGACGAACTCGGGATGCACGTCGGTGAACACGCGGAAATCGTTGATGCCGGCCGCGCGCGCTTCGTCGAGCAGACGCTTGACCGCGCTGAAATCCTCCACCCAGAGCGATACCGGCGAATACTCGAAGAGGCCCCGCACGTACTGCTCGGCGAGCGTCACGCGATGCCGCGCGCCTTCCAGTTCGGTGATGTCTTCGACCGATACCAGCACGCGGTCCCAGCGCGCCTCGTGCCCGGGCAGCACGGCGCCCTTGAGCAACACGTCGAGGCGCCGTCCGCCGAGCGTGTAGTTGACTGTCTGGCTGGTGAACTGCGATTGCCCGGCCCACAACTGGCATAGCTCTTCGAGGTGGGTCTTGAGCATGTCGTCGCGGAACACCGAGGCGAGATTGCCGGTAAGCGCCTCGAAATCGGCAGCCTCGAATTGGGTGAGCGTCTTCTGATTGACCTTGACGACGCGGATGCTGTGCGCGCACTCCGCGACACAGCCCGGATTGGCGGCGAAGTGCGCACGCAGATCGGTCACGCCGTCGGCCCGCCATGCATCGAACAGTGCGCGCACGCCGCTGAAATCTTCGAGCCAGAGCGAGACCGGCGCGAGTTCGAACATCTCGGAATCGTCGTTGGCGGGCGCGGGGCCGCGCGGGAGGATGTCCAGCATGGAGTTCTCGGAATCGGAAGTGCCGCTATTTTAAAGCCGGTTGAGCGGTTGCTGAAAAGAAAGACCGGTTACGCATCATCTTCGCTTTCGCCCTTCATCGAGATAACGGCCGGGTTGCAGGAGACTTGAGGCACGCGGCCGCGCCGGTTCGCGTTCCAGGCAGGGCGCGGCGAGTCGTCGAGCGCTCCGGCTGCGCGCCTGCGCGCGTTGGCGAGCCTTGCTACACTGCGCTGAAATCCGTTCCGTCCATTCACGTTGCACGTTGCCGACGAAAGCGCCTTCATGAAGCCATCCCTTCTGGTTCTGATCCACTTGAACGATGCAAGCCGCGCGAGTATCGAGGCGGCTTTCGAGCTCGTCTATGCTCCCGATGCGACCCAGCGGGCCGCCGCGATCGACGCGCACGGCGCGACGATTCGCGCGGTGCTGACCAACGGCACGACCGGGCTCACCGCCGCTGAAATCGACCGCATGCCGCTGTTGGAGCTGGTCAGCGCGTTGGGCGCGGGCTATGAAAACCTTGCCGTCGACCATGCCCGCTCGCGCGATATCGTGCTCGTCAACGGCTCGGGGACCAACGATGATTGCGTGGCCGACCATGCGTTCGCCTTGCTGCTCGCGGTGGTGCGCGACGTCCCGCAACTCGATCAGGCCACGCGCGAAGGCGCCTGGCGAGATACCTTGCCGATGCGCCCGAACGTTTCCGGCAAGCGCCTCGGCATTGTCGGGCTCGGCAATATCGGTGCGAAGGTGGCACGCCGCGGCGCGGGTTTCGACATGGAGATCGGCTACCACAACCGTAAGCCGCGTGAAGGCTCGCCGCACGCGTACTTCGACAGCGTGGAAGCGCTCGCGCGGTGGAGCGACTTTCTCATCGTGGCCACGCCGGGCGGTGCGGGCACGCGTCATCTGATCGGCCAGACGGTGTTCGAGGCGCTCGGTCCGCGGGGCTTCGTGGTCAACGTCTCGCGCGGCAGCGTGCTCGACACGGCGGCGCTCGCGCAGGCGCTCACGGCGGGCACGATTGCCGGCGCGGCGCTCGACGTCTACGAAGGCGAACCGAATCCTCCCGCGCCCTTGCTGACGCTGCGCAATGTGGTGTTGACGCCGCATGTGGGCGGACGCTCGCCGGAGGCGATCACGGCCTCGGTCGATAACTTCCTGAGCAACGCCAGCCGCCATTGTGCGGGCGAGGCGGTATTGACGCCGATCTGACGCGGAGCCTTCGCTCACGCGTCCAGCGGTTTTGCCCTCTGGTGTCAGTGCAGTGACGAGCGGAAGCGCGCGCCCGGTTTGCAAACCGGGCGCGGCCGCCCCCTCGCGCTCCGCACGCGCCGACGCATCGCTGAAAGGCAATCCGAAACTATCGGTGTGGCGGATACTTTCCGTCGAAAATGGCGATTTCCATTGTCGGGCTGCGGCGAATAGGATGGGCGGTATTGCATCACCACCGCTTCGACACATCCGGAGCAGCGACGGAGATCCCGCATGGAACACCACGCCCGCACGCAGAACGAACGGCTCGATGTCAAGACCACCACCTGCTACATGTGCGCCTGTCGTTGCGGTATCCGCGTGCATCTGCGTGACGGCGAGGTGCGCTACATCGACGGCAATCCGGAGCATCCGCTCAATCAGGGCGTGATCTGTGCGAAGGGCGCCTCCGGCATCATGAAGCAGTACTCGCCCGCGCGCCTGACGCGGCCGTTGATGCGCAAGCCCGGCGCGGAGCGCGGCAGCGCGCAGTTCGAGCCGGTGTCGTGGGAACACGCGTTCGACGTGCTCGAACAGCGCCTCGGCGCGATTCGCGCCACCGACCCGAAGAAATTCGCGCTCTTTACCGGCCGCGACCAGATGCAGGCGCTGACCGGACTCTTCGCGAAACAGTTCGGTACGCCTAATTATGCGGCGCACGGCGGCTTCTGCTCGGCCAACATGGCGGCCGGCATGATCTATACGATCGGCGGCTCGTTCTGGGAATTCGGCGGCCCGGATCTCGACAGCGCCAAGCTCTTCTTCATGATCGGCACGGCGGAAGACCATCATTCGAATCCGCTCAAAATCGCCCTGTCGAAGTTCAAGCGCGCGGGCGGCCGCTTCATTGCGATCAACCCGATCCGCACCGGCTACGCGGCGATCGCCGACGAATGGGTGCCGATCAAGCCCGGCACGGACGGCGCGCTGTTCATGGCGTTTCTGCACGAACTGATTGCCGCCGACGCGTGGGATCACGAGTTCGTGCGCCGCTATACCAACGCGGCGGAACTCGTCGATCTCGACGAAGCGAGCGACAACTTCGGCCTGTTCGTGCGCGACCCCGAGCGGCCGGTCGGCAATCCGCTGTTTCCGCAGAACCATCTCTGGTGGGATGCGAGCGCGGCGCGCGCCGTGCCGCATCACGCGCCGGGCGTCACGCCCGCGCTGGAGGGCCGCTATACGCTCGACGACGGCACGCCGGTCACGCCGTCGTTCGCGCTGCTGCGCGAACGTGTGGCCGATTGCACGCCGGAGTGGGCCGCCGCCATCACCGGCATTTCGGCGGACACGATTCGGCGCCTCGCGGGTGAGATGATCCAGACGAGCCGCGAGCACCGCATCACTTTGCCGATCCGCTGGACCGACGCATGGGGCGAGACGCACGAAACGGTCACCGGCAACCCGGTGGCGTTTCACGCCATGCGCGGCCTCGCGGCGCATTCCAACGGCTTCCAGTCGATCCGCGCGCTCGCCGTGCTGATGTCGCTGCTCGGCACGATCGACCGGCCCGGCGGCTTTCGTCACAAGTCGCCGTTTCCGCGCGCCGTGCCGCCTTCGGCGAAACCGCCGAACAGCCCGGACGCCGTCAAGCCGAACACGCCGCTCGCCACCGGACCGCTCGGCTGGCCCGCCGCGCCGGAGGATCTCTTCATCGACGATCAGGGCGGCCCGGTGCGGATCGACAAGGCCTTCTCGTGGGAATATCCGCTCGCCGTGCATGGCGTAATGCACAGCGTGATTACCAACGCGTGGCGCGGCGACCCGTATCCGATCGACACGTTGATGATCTTCATGGCCAACATGGCATGGAATTCGTCGATGAACACGATGAAAGTGCGCGAGATGCTCGCCGACAAGCACGAGAACGGTGAGTACAAGATTCCGTTTCTGGTGGTGTGCGACGCGTTCCAGTCGGAGATGACGGCGTTCGCCGACCTGATCCTGCCCGACACGACCTATCTGGAAAGGCACGACGCGATGTCGATGCTCGACCGGCCGATTTCCGAATTCGACGGCCCGGTGGATTCGGTGCGGGTGCCGGTCGTGCCGCCCACCGGCGAATGCAAGCCATTCCAGGAAGTGCTGATCGAACTGGCGTCGCGGCTGAAGTTTCCGGCCTTCACGACCGCAGGGGGCGCGCGGCGCTTTCGCGACTATCCCGACTTCGTCGTCAATTTCACGACTTCGCCCGATTCCGGCGTGGGCTTCCTGAGCGGCTGGCGCGGCAAGGACGGCGACAAGGCGCTGGTGGGTGAACCCAATCCGCGGCAGTGGGAGCAGTACGCCAAGAACAACTGCGTGTTCCATTACCGGCTGCCCGAGACGCTGCAATACATGCGCAACTGCAATGGGCCGTATCTCGAATGGGCGGTCAAGAACGGTTTTCGCAAGTTCGGCGAGCCGATCCTGATCCAGCTTTATTCCGATGTGATGCAGAAGTTCCGGCTCGCCGCGCAGGGTCGCACGAGCGGCAGGCAGCCGCCCGACCATCTGCGCGCGCGCGTCGAAACCTACTTCGATCCGTTGCCGTTCTGGTATGCGCCGCTCGAAAGCGCGGCCACGGACCTCGCGCGATTTCCGCTCGCCGCGGTGACGCAGCGGCCGATGGCGATGTACCACTCGTGGGACTCGCAGAACGCATGGCTGCGGCAGATTCATGGCGAGAATTATCTCTACATGAATCCGTTGATGGCGGCCGAACACGGCATTGCCGACGGCAGCTGGATCTACGCCGAATCGCAATGGGGCCGCGTGCGTTGCATGGCGCGCTTCAGCGAGACCGTCGAGCCGGGCACGGTGTGGACCTGGAACGCGATCGGCAAGGCAGCGGGCGCGTGGAGCCTCGGCCCCGGCGCGAACGAATCGCAACGTGGTTTCCTGCTCAACCACCTGATCACCGACGAGTTGCCCGGCCGCGATGACGAAGTGGCGAGCCGCATGTCGAATTCCGATCCGGTCACGGGTCAGGCCGCCTGGTACGACGTGCGCGTGCGCATCTATCCGGCGGAAGCGCACGCGCGGCACACGCTGCCGCAATTCGCTGCAATGCCCGCGGTGCCGGGCGAGAACGGCGTGATCTCGCGCATCGTGCAAACCTACTTCGCCGGGCGCGGGGAGTTCGCGGCGCGGCTGCGCGGCGCGACGGGGCGCAAATAGCATCGACAGCCGCAAGGAGCCTTTGATGACACAGATGGCATTGGTGATCGACCTGAACGTGTGCGTGGGGTGCCATGCGTGCGTGACGAGTTGCAAGGAGTGGAATACGTCGGGCGAATCGGGCAGTCTCGCCGATCTGAATCCGTACGACGCGGATCCCTCCGGCACCTTCTTCAACCGCGTGCAGAGCTTTGAAGCCGGCAGCTTTCCCAACGCCGAGACGATCCATTTTCCGAAGTCGTGTCTGCACTGCGAGGACCCGCCGTGCGTGCCGGTGTGCCCGACCGGTGCGAGCTATAAGCGCAAGGAAGACGGGCTCGTGCTGGTGGACTTCGACCGCTGTATCGGCTGCAAGTATTGCGCGTGGGCGTGCCCGTACGGCGCGCGCGAGCTCGACGAAGGCCGCAAGGAGATGACGAAGTGCACGCTGTGCGTCGATCGCATTCACGATGAGAATCTGTCGGAGCGTGACCGCCAGCCGGCCTGTGTGCTTGCGTGCCCGACCTCGGCGCGGCTCTTCGGCGATATTCACGACCCGCAGTCGGTGGTGTCGAAAGCGATCGAGGAGCGCGGCGGCTATCAGCTGATGCCCGAGTGGAATACGCGGCCGGCCAATCATTATCTGCCGCGCGTGCCCACCGAGGCCGCGGGCTGCGGCAGCGGCGCCTGCTCGTGCAAATCGTCCGGCTCGATGTCGGAGCCGGCCCAGTCGCCGGAATCGCTCGACGCTCGGCTCGAGCGCGGTGAGCTGCATCTCGCGTCGATGGCGACGCGCATCTGAAACCCATAGGACCTTACGATGAACCCCGCATTCTCCGTGGTTTTCCTCACCACCTTGAGCGGCGCGGCACAGGGCCTGCTGATCGCGCTCGTCGGCGTGGAAACGGCTGCGCATCTCGGCCTGCTGGCGCCGCCCGCCGAGGCGTTCTATCTCACCGGCGCGGCCGTGTCGGTGATATTGGGCGGCCTCGGCCTGCTCGCCTCGTTCTTCCATCTCGGCCATCCGGAGCGCGCATGGCGCGCTATCGCCATGTGGCGCACCTCGTGGTTGTCGCGCGAATGTCTGTGTCTGCCGGCGTTTCTCGCCTGCGCGTTTTTTTACGGCGTCGCGCACGGGTTCGGTTCGCCCTGGTCGCTCGCGATAGGCTGGCTCGGCGTGCTCGCGAGCGCCGTGCTGTTCGTCTGCACGGCGATGATCTACGCGTGTTTGCGCTTTCTGCAGGAGTGGGCCACGCCGCTCACGCTGGTCAACTTCGCGCTGCTCGGTTGCGCTTCAGGCTTCACGCTGGCGACAGCCTTGAGCGCCTGGTTCGCGGCGGCGCTGACCGCGGGGCTCGCGGTGTGCGCGTGCGCATTGACGCTTGCCGGTTGCGCGAGCCGCTCGGCATCGCTCGTGCGCAATGCGCGTCTGCGGCCGAAATCGACGGTGCAAAGCGCCACCGGCATTCGCAATCCGAAGCTGGTGCAGGTGTCGCGCGGCTTTACCGCCGGTGCGTTCAATCTGCGCGAGTTCTTCCACGGCAAGTCGGCGGGTACGCTGCGCGGTGTCAAATGGGGCTTTCTCGCCGCGGCGTTCGTCGCGCCGGTCGTGCTGATGGCGCTCGGCGCGAGCCTGCATTCGATCGGCGTGTCGCTCGGCTTGCTGGCTGCCGCGTGCCTCGTTCAGTACGCGGGTCTGGTGGCGGAGCGCTGGTTTTTCTTTGCCGAAGCAAAGCATCCACAGAATCTGTATTACGCGAGAGTGGGCTAAGGCGAAAGTTCGCGCGGCTTCGCCGGCATGCCGCCGCCCGCTCGACTGGGCCGCAAGGCCCGCGTGCGGTGCGCTCGGCGATATCAGAAAGATGCATAAAGAGAGGGCCGCCAGAATAGGGCGGCCGTGGCATTTCCGGTCGGCGTTACCCGTCGCCGGCTTTACCCGCAGGCGCCCACTTCACCGCATGCCGTGCAGAAGTCGCAGCCGTCCTTGCGAATCACCGCATTCGCTCCGCACGACCCGCATTTGCGCCCGAGCATGGTTTGCAGCCCTAGTACTCCGCCGGGCTGTGTCAACGCGAGCGCGTCGGCGTCGGTTTCGACAGGATGCGGACGAATGCCGAAATCCGCCGGCAACGCCGTTTCGGCGCGCATCTGGCCGCGCGGCAAACGCGCCAGCATGCGCGAGGGCACCTGATTGCCTTCGGCGTCGAGAAAGCCGCGCCGATGCAGAATCTGCTGGATCGCAAAGGCGAGGGCGGCCACTTCCGAATCGTGCCAGCGCGGCGTGCGGTGGCCATCCAGCCGCTGCACTTCGCCGAGCCTGACCTGGCCTCGGTCCCACGACACCTTGCGCATATCCTGCAGGTTGCGCGCGACAAAACCGCCGCGCGCCGCGAGCGACAGCGAACGCATGGTCGCGGTGATCCATTGCTGCGATTCGTCGCGCTGACCGGTGGGAATGAAGAACTCGATAGGCCGCTCGATGGTGACGTCTTCGCCGCCCAGCCGGCCCGTGACCTCGATAAACGACACCGCCACATACAGCGACTTCTTGCCCGCCTGCGTCAGATACTCGACTTTCTCGATGATCGCGGGCAGTTCGCCTTTCGGCCGGTGATCGATCGCGATACGCAGCGGATCGAGATCGCTCTCGGCGAGCGTGTCGTCGGCTTGCGGCGGGCTCACGCTGAGCACCGCGCCGAGCGTTTCGTTGGGCCGATAGGTGGCGAGACCCTTGAGACCGTTCTTCCACGCGTCGAAGTAGAGGCTTTCGAACGCTTCGAATGGATAGTCGGCGGGCACGTTCACGGTCTTCGAGATCGAGGTGTCCACATACGGTTGCACGGCCGCCATCATGTCGAGATGGTCGCGCGCCGACATTTCCAGCGCGCTGACGAAATAGTCGGGCAGTTTGCCGACGTCGCCGCCGAGCTCGCGATAAAGACGATACGCGTAGTCTTCCACGTCGAACGATTCGCGGCTGCCGTCGGCCATTACCTTCATGCGCGAGTAAGTCCACGAGAACGCCGGTTCGATGCCGTTCGACGCGTTGTCCGCAAACGCGAGGCTCACCGTGCCGGTCGGCGCGATCGACAGCAGATGGCTGTTGCGAATGCCGTCGCGGCGAATCGCCTGCTTGATGTCCTCGGGCAGGCGCGAGGCGAACGTGCCGGCTTCCAGATAGCCCGCGGCGTCGAAGAGCGGAAACGCGCCGCGCTCGCGCGCCAGTTCGACGGACGCGCGATACGCTTCGTCTCGCATCAGTTGCGCGATGCGCACGGCGAAGTCGCGGCCTTCCTGCGAGTTGTAGCGCAAGCCGAGCATGACGAGCGTGTCGCCGAGGCCGGTAAAGCCCACGCCGATGCGCCGCTTGGCGCGCGACTCCTCGTATTGCTGCGGCAGTGGCCACAGCGTGACGTCGAGCACGTTGTCGAGAAAGCGCACCTGCGTGCGCGTGCGCTTCGCGAGTCCGTCCCAGTCGAACGAGGGCTTGCGGCCTTTGATCTGCGCGAACGGATCGATCACGAAACGCGTGAGATTGAGCGGTCCGAGATTGCAGCAACCATAGGCGGGCAGCGGTTGTTCGCCGCACGGATTGGTGGCGCGAATGGTTTCCACGGCGCGCAGATTGTTGTCTTCGTTCATGCGCGAGATGAACACGATGCCGGGTTCCGCGACGTCGTAAGTGGAGCGCATGATGCGATCCCAGATCGCGCGCGCCGGGCGTTCGCTGTAGACCCACAGGCCGTCTCCGCGTTGCCGCACGTCGTCGGCCGCGCGTTGCGCCGGCGAGGGCTCGGCGCGATGCACGAGTTGCCAGGGCTGATCTTCTTCGACGGCGCGCATGAATTCGTCGGTGACGCCGACCGAAACGTTGAAGTTGTTCCAGCGGCCTTTCGAATGTTTGGCCTCGATAAATTCCAGCAGGTCCGGATGATCGCAGTCGAGCACGGCCATCTGCGCGCCGCGCCGCGACCCGGCGCTCTCCACGGTGCGGCACGACGCGTCGAACACGTCCATATAACTGCACGGACCGGAGGCCGACGAACTGGTGGTGTGAACGCGCGCGCCCTTGGGCCGGATCGCCGAAAAGTTGTAGCCGACCCCGCCGCCGCGGCGCATGGTTTCGGCCGCCTGCAGCAGGGCAACGTAGATGCCGGGCAGGCCTTGTTCGTCGACGCCTTGAATCGCGTCGCCCACCGGTTGCACGAAGCAGTTGATCAGCGTGGCCGCGATGCCGGTGCCCGCCGCGCTCATGATGCGGCCCGCGCCGAGCGCGCCGTGCCGCAGGTTGTCGACGAACAGTGCCTCGACCGATGCGCGCAGCGCCGGCGGCTCGGCATCGGCCACGCCACGCGCGACGCGTTTGAACACGTCGTCGGCCGATTGCTCATCGCCTTTCGCATATTTTTCGAGCAGGACGTCGACGGAGAATTGCTGCGGTGCGACGAGCGATACGGGATGTGCGGCAGGTGCGGCGGGCGCTATCTGCGCGCGCGTTTCCGGCGTGTCTTCGGCCATGGCTTGCCCTCAAACGGCGCCGCGAGGGGCACGGCGCGGTGGGTGGAAGTGCGCGTCACTGTACCGCCGGGCGTGGTACGGCAGGGTGACACGGCGCAATGAGGTCCACCTTAACGCACGTGGCGAAGGGCTGCAATCAAAGGGTGTTTTGCCCACGGCGCGATGCGGAGCGCATGCCGCGCTCACCGCTACGTGGGTTGTTCGGCCGGGCGGATCGGGCACCTCGAGCCAGCGTGCGCGACGCCGGCGGCGCATGGGAGTGTCAGTCCTCGACGCACTCCAGAAGTTCAGCGCAAATCATCGCCGAAGCGTTAGAAGGCGCCGGCCGCTCGGCCGGTTTGAATACCGCGTCGCCGCGGCGGATCTTGCGGCGCGACACCGCGCATGTGCCTGACGTATGTGCCGACCTGCGCCGCCACCGTTGTTCACCGTAGTGACAGCGTCCCGGCTCGACCCAGCGAATCACCAGCGTCGTGTCGGAGCGCTCGAGAATTTCGATGCGTACACCATTGGCACCGTCCAGGGGGATGGACTCCAGGGTCATCGTCGTCGGCTCCGTATTGTGGTGTGCCGAATGTAGTCCCGCGCGCGCCGGATAGCCATTGTGCCGCCGTTGAAACACTGTTCTTGAAACAGCAACAATGAAACTTGACATTCGAGCTGTGCCGACGAGACGGGGCTTTGCGGGCCGCCAAGACGGCGCAACAGTAATAGGCAGGATTTTTGCAACGCAGTGTTGTACGTGGTGAGACAAGGGCGTGAGACAAGGGCGCTGCCTGCGGGAGGGCCCCGGTGTTCCTTTAAGATGTAGTTTATTGATCGGCGACCGGTGCAGCGCCAGTGTAGCGGGTTTGCATTTTTCCGGTCGGCTCGCACACGCCCGAGGGACGTCCTCTTCAAAGACGCCTTCCCAGAACCATAAGAGCTCACATGATTTCATCCCCGCCTGTCGCACCTCCCGAACCGCCGGATGCACCAGATCTGCCGGTCCGCCCGAAAAAGCAGAGAACGGCCTCGCTCGTGCTGTACATCGGATTGGTGCTGCTGGCGCTGTGGGTGGTGCGCGATTTCATAGCGGTGGTCGCCTGGGCCGGCGTGATCGCCATCGCGCTGTGGCCGGTGTTGCGCAAGGTCGAGGGCAACCGCTGGTTCACCGGCCGCACGACGCTGATCGCCGCCGTGTTGACGCTCCTGATCGCGTTGCTGGTCGTGCTGCCGGTGGGCATCGGCATTGCGCAGGCGCTTCGCGAAGCGCATGACATGAACGAGTGGTTCAAGACCGTGCAGGAAAACGGCATTCCGCTGCCGGACTTCGTCCAGCATCTGCCGTTCGGCGTGCAGCAGATTTCAGGCTGGTGGCAGGCCAATCTCGCTCAGCCGCTGCGTGGGTCGGCGGCGATGAAAGGGCTGCACAGCCCCACTGTCATGACGCTCGGCCGGCACTTCGGCGCGCGCGCGGTGCATGCCGTGATGGTGTTCGCATTCGTGCTGGTCACGCTGTTCGTGATCTTTCAGGCGGGCCCGCGTCTGTCGGGCTCGCTGCTCAAAGCCATGCGGCGCGGTTTCGGCGACGACGGCGCGCAGCTTCTTCAACGCATGGCCGCGGCGGTGCGCGGCACGGTGTCGGGACTGGTCGTGGTCGGACTCGGCGAAGGCGCGTTGATGGGCGCGGCCTACTTCGTGACGGGCTTGCCGCACGTCGCGCTGCTTGGGTTCGTCACCGCGATTGCCGCGATGCTGCCGTTCTGCGCGCCCATCACCTTCGGCATCGCGGCGTTGTGGCTCCTGTCGCAAGGCTCGGTGGCGGCGGCCATCGGCCTTGTCGTGTTCGGCTCGGTCGTGGTGTTCGTTGCCGAGCACTTCGTGCGGCCGGTGCTGATCGGCAACTCGACGCGTTTGCCATTTCTGCTCGTGCTGTTCGGCATTCTCGGCGGAGCGGAAACGTTCGGGCTGCTCGGCATCTTCATTGGTCCCGCGCTGATGACCGTGCTGATGGTGTTGTGGACCGACCTCGTGCAATAGTTGCACGGAGTTGCCCGGCCCATTGCGGCCGCACGCCTGAACCGTTCAGGGCCGCTGATTCGACGGATGGTCCTGCGGCGGCGGCTTCACGCAGCCCAGCGTGTATTTGAGCGCGGCGGGCAGCAGCGCGCTCCAGACATCCCAGGTATGGCCGCCGTCGATAATGCGCAGCGCCGCCGGATTGCCCGCCAGCCGAAGGTGCGTATAGAGCGACGACGCTTCGGCCTGGATCGCGAGATCGTCGTCGCCGGCGGCGATGAACACCGGCAGACGATACGGCCGGCTCATGTAGCGCTCCCACTGCGCCGGATAGTTGAGCTCGTGCCAGACCCGCGCGTCGAACTCGTGCTCGCCGAACACGCCGACGCGCCGTGCCGCCGAGGCGCGCGGCGGCTCGTTCGCGTAGATCGCGGGGCTCAGCAGCAGGGCGCCGCAAAAGCGCTCCGGCTGCGTCATTGCATAACGCAGCGCGCCGAAGCCGCCCATCGAGACGTCGCCGATCATCCGCCCGCCGCGTTGTGTCGAAACCGCGTAGCGTGTTTCGATCTCGGGCAGCAGATCGTCAAAGAACGCGCGCTCCATCTTTTCCTTGCGATCGACGTACCAGTCCGTGCCGCCTTGCGGCATCACGATCGCGACCGGCGGCATGTCCTTGTGCTCGATCAGCGCGTCGGCCGCGGATTGCAGATGGCCTTGCGTGATCCAGTCGTTGGCATCGCCGTTGTTGCCGTGCAGAAGATAAAGCACGGGAATGCGGCTCGTGTCATGGCGGTAGCCGGTAGGCAGATAGATCGTGTAGGACCAGTCGCGGCCGAGCGCATCGGAATAAAAGCTTCGGCTGATGACGGTGCTGGCGAACGCCGGCGCGCTGGTGGAAGCGGCGCAAAATGCAACGAGGGCGGAGTGCAGGAATGGACGCATGTCAGATCAGGAGGCGCGCCGCGCGAGTCGGCGCGCGGCCGTCATGCTATCAGGATCGGCTGTGAAATCTTGAGGAGCGGCCCGGGTGCGCCCGTCGCTCAGGGCCAGGTGCGAAGCCGCCCGCCATAGAGCCGCCCGGCCAGACGCTTGAGCGGCTCGGCGCCCAGCGCCACCGCGAACAGCGCGGCGACCGCGACCGCGTCGGCGAGCAGTCCGAGCGGATAGTTGAGGTAGCCTTCCGTTGCCGCGTACAGCACGGAATCGACCACAAGCGAGATTACGGCGCCGGCGATAAAGCACAGCAGCCCTTTGCGGCCGATCACGCCGATCCACGGCATCCATTGCGCGAGTTTCTTCGCCCAGCCGAGCTGAATCAGATTCGCGACGAGCCACGCAATGGCGAGAAAATTGACGGCTCGCAGGTACGAGAGATTCTGTTTGAGGCTGGCATCGAGCGGCTCACGCTCGATCACGAGCTTGTAGTAAGCCGCGGCCGCCACCGCGGCGAACGCCAGCAGGCTGACGAGCCAGCTCAGGCGGTGGGTGCTGACGCGCTGATAGACCGGCTGGCAACGGGCCAGCACGCCGAGCACGAACAACAACTGCCAGGCGAACGGATTGAAATCCCAGTGCATGTCCGGCGCGGCGGGCAGGTAGGCGTCGATCGCCGGAGCGCCGGCCCATAGCGCGACGCTGCCGGCCAGCAGCAGCCAGGGCTTGCTGCGCGCGAGCGGCAGGATCATGGGCACGAGCAGCGCGAAGAACGCGTACATGGGCAACACGGAAGCCAGATACGGCTGGCGGCGGAACAGCAGAATGTCCCCCAGCGCGGCGAGCGGGGTGTCCATCAAGTCGTCGAGATCGGTCGTGGCGAGATTCGGTCCGTCGATGCTCAGCGCCATGAGCACGGCGCTGACCAGCAGCATCAACGCGGCGGTCACGAGAAACGCCCGATAGATTTCCAGCGAGCGCCGCAGGAAGCGGCTACGCGCAATCGTCTCGTTGCGCCGTTCGGCCAGCGCGGCATAGGCCGTGGCGGTGGCGAAGCCGCCGAGGAACACGAACACTTCGGCAGCGTCGCACAGCGCGTAGGCGTGCAGCGTGACGCGCGAAAGAATGCTGCCGCCGATGTGGTCGACGACGATAATCAGAAGAACCAGCCCGCGGAAAAAATCGAGCTCGATAAGACGGGGTTGCGACTTTTGCATTGTGCGATGCCCAAAGCAAGCCCTGTGCGACGGCGCGCTAGTCCAGCGCGGCAGGCGTCTCACAAGGCTTTTTGAAATTGGATTGGCTACAGCGGCGGATACGCGATCCGCGTCGCCGCTTTCAACCGGCCGGACGTGGCACGGCTGCAGGAGGCAGTAAAAATGACTGCCGCGACGGCGCGGAGTTCCGCTGCACCGCCGCAAAAAGCTTTCGATTATATTTCTTTCCGTGACAAGTCCGCTTTGGAGCGCGCAGGGCGGCCGAGCGTCAACCGTTGCCCAGCACGAGTTCGCGTGGCGCTGCTCCGCTTACCTGAATGAGCGCCGGGATAAAAGGGGCTGCCGCACCAAGTGGAGATTTCGCAACATTTTGAGATATCGACACCACACCCAATGGACGGCCAGCTAACGGCGTGTGAGGATTTCCGTAAAGCGCGGCCGGGTCGGTGAGTACCGGGTCGAAGCGTCAAGAACAACAGCGGCCGGATCGAGTTGTCCCATTGCTCGAGTGCAGGGAGATCGTCATGAACAAGCAAGTGTTCGCGCTAGCTGTCTCCGCCGCTGTGTCTGCCACTTTTGCCGCGTCCGCCTCCGCGCAGACGAGCGTGACGCTTTACGGCGTGCTCGACGAGGGCATCAACTACACCAACAATGTCGGCCACGGCCATGTCTATGAGCTGGCGAGCGGCTACGCACAGGGTAGCCGTTGGGGGCTGAAAGGCGCTGAGGATCTGGGCGGCGGGCTGAAGGCCATCTTCCAGCTGGAAAACGGTTTCGACGTGAGTTCCGGGCGGTTCAACCAGGGTGGCCGGATGTTCGGCCGCCAGGCGTTTGTCGGTTTGAGCGCCGACCGCTTCGGCACGCTGACGTTCGGCCGCCAGTACGATTCGGTGGTCGACTATCTGGCCCAGACCACGGCCAACGGCAACTGGGCCGGCTTGCTGTTCTCGCACCCATACGATAACGACAATACGGACAACACGTTTCGCCTCGACAACGCGGTCAAGTACACCAGTCCGTCCCTGTCCGGCTTTCAGTTCGGCGGCGTCTACAGCTTTAGCAACGACACCGGCTTCGCGAACAACCGCGCGTACAGTTTCGGCGGCCAGTACGCGTACGGCGGCCTGCTCGTGGCCGCCGCGTACCTGCAGGCGGACAACCCCGGCAATGGCGCGAACGGCGCGATCACGGCGAACGACGCCGGCTTCATCGCCGCCCGCATGCGCGTGTTCGGCGGCGGCATTACCTACACGTTCGGCCCGGCGACGGCCGGCTTCGTCTATACCAATTCGAACTATCTGGACCCGACCGGCAACGGCTACCTCGGCGTGACGCCACTCGTGCCGCCGGGCGTGCTGCTGAACTCGCTGAAGTATCAGAATTTCGAGGTAAACGGCAAATATCAGATCTCGCCGATGCTGTTCGTCGGCGCGCAATACGTGTACACGATGGAAACCTACGACGCCTCGACCGGCGGCGTGAAGCCGAAAATCCACTCGTTCGGCCTGATGGCGGACTACAACCTGTCCAAGCGCACCGACGTCTACATTCAGGGCGAATATCAGCAGGTGACCGGCGACTCGACCTATTCGATTCTGGACGAAGCTTTCACGCCGGGCACTCAGTCTCCTTCATCGACGTCCAGGCAGGTCGTGGTGCGCGCGGCGATCCGGCATAAATTCTAGTTGCGTGCGAATTGCTTTCATTTCATCGCCGCGCGCGGATCCGGATTACTAGCGAAGGCCGCGGATTGAAGAGCGTGAATATCGGATAACGCACGACGGATTAATGCTCAATTCAAGACGCAATTCTGAATCAGAATACCGACTAGCACGCCGAACGGAATGCCAAAAGTTCTGCCGCGCAACGTGGCGTTGATGTCTTCGTCGAGTACGAAGCTGCAGCGGCGTTCGCGCCAGACGGTTTTGTAGGCGAATGGCTTTGCGTCGACGACCACGATCGAAATCAGCGCGGTCACGATAACCTGTTGCACCGCATGCAGCTTGGCCATGAACGGCGAGAATTCGCCGGCATTGCACAGCAGCAGCATGATGACGGCGGCAATCAGCGTGCCGAAGAAAAAGCCGCTCATGAATCGGTTTGCTGAACTGAGAGAATCCACTTGAACCTCGGCTTGATTTGCCGCCAGGATCAAGGCGGCAAACTAAAAATAGTTTGACGGACATGCTTTTCCTCCGATCGAGCGGCGTTGCCTTGGCTGCGGCGGCGCTCGACCTCAATGGATGCGTAAGAATATTTTTATTGCCGTGTTCAACCTATCGTCCTTTTCCTAATGGTGGCTAGGATAAATCCGAAAAACGCGCAAACTCGCGACGTTCCGGCTAGCTGTTCAACAGGTTCAGTCTCGCGTACTGCAATAGCATGATGGTCTTGCCGTCGACGATTTCACCTCGCTCGATCATCGCCAGCGCTTCGTCCACCGGCAGTTCCAGCACCTCGATGTCTTCGCCTTCATCAGCCAGACCGCCACCCGAGCCGACTTTCGCCACCGCATCGTATTCGGCGACGAAAAAGTGCAGTTTTTCCGTGACCGAACCCGGGCTCATGAACGCCTCGAATACCTTGCGGACCTCGCGCACCCGATAACCCGTTTCTTCCTCGACTTCCGCGCGAATCCGTTCTTCCGGCGACGCGGCCTCCAGCAGGCCGGCCGGCGCCTCGATCAGCATGCCGTGATGACCGTTGACGAAGGCCGGCAGGCGGAATTGCCGCGTCAGCACGACAGTGCGCCGCCGCGGGTCGTAGAGCAGCAGCGTCGCGCCGTTGCCGCGGTCGTAGGTTTCGCGGCTTTGGCGCTGCCAGCTGCCGTCGGCGCGCTGGTAGTCGAAGGTGGTTTTTTTCAGGACGTACCAGTCGTCGGACAGTACCTCCACGTCGACGATCCTTACCCGGCTGGTGGTTTCGTTCATGGTTCGCATCCTCTTCGGTGGGCGAGCGGCTCGTGCCGCATACGAATCCATGGTATCGTGCGATATCGTGCAAAAACAAGGAATTTCGTGCAATCCGCCGAACTCGCCGGGAATCTTCGCCGATGCTGACCTCGCAAAGAAAGCAGTTGATCCTCGAAGCGCTGAAGCGCCACGGGCAAGTGGTCGCCAAGACCTTGAGCGCGGAATTCGAGGTCTCCGAAGACACCATCCGGCGCGACCTGCGCGAACTCGCCGCCGAGGGCCAGCTTCAGCGCGTGCACGGCGGCGCGCTGCCGGCGTCGCCCGCCGCGATGGATTTCGCGGGGCGCGAGCGTATCGAATCGGCGTCGAAGGCGGCAATCGGCCGGGCGGCGGCCGGCATGATCGCGCGTGACCAGATTGCGTTCGTCGACGGCGGCACGACCGCCGTGCAACTGGCGCGTCATCTACCGCGCGACTTGCGCGCGACGATCGTCACGCATAGCCCGAGTGTCGCGGTCGAACTCGCGGAGCATGCCGGGCTGGAGGTCGTCATGATCGGCGGGCGCCTGTTCAGGCATTCGATGGTCAACGTCGGCGCCGCCGCCATAGAAACGCTCAGTCACATTCGCGCCGATCTGTATTTCATGGGCGTGACCGGCGTGCATCCGCAAGCGGGCCTGAGCACCGGCGACAGGGAAGAGGCCTATGTGAAACGCGCGTTCGTGGAGCACGCGGCGGAGACGGTGGTGCTGGCGTCGGCGGAAAAACTCCACGCGGCGTCGGCGTACAAGATTGCGGATGTGACGGCGGCCAGCGCGATCGTCGTCGAACGGAACACCGCCGAGGCGCTGACCGCGCCGTTCGAGGCGTTGGGCATCACGATCGTGCGCGCATAGTTCGGCATGCAGAGGAACGGGAGGGCGTCATGCTGCGGCCGCTTTTACGGTTCATACCGGATCCGTTTGTGTGAGCCGCATATTTTTTTACCGGCGGCGAAGTGTGCAACCAAACACACCAACGCATTTTGATTGCGGTTGCCGGCTCTGGATGCGTCAACATCGCGCCACTCGCGCGCGATATGGACGCTGACGATGTGCGCTGCGCAGGCTGACTCATCGCATCTCCCGTGAACGCACGCGATGAACTCGCGCGCCATGTTCTGCTCAAATGGTATCGCGCCGCCGCCGGCTTGGACGCGCCTTACGTTTCGCCGCAGGCAAGACGGATTCCTTTCACGGAGACTTCATGAGCAATCGCGCAACGCAGATCCTTCCTCACCATAGTTATGTTCATTCGATCGGTGCGCCGCTGGCCTGTGTGCAAGGCACGATCGGCAAGGTGTTCGCCAGCCCGGAAAATCATAACGGGGCCAATCACCAGCACTTGATCATCAAGATCGACACGGTTTTGAAGTTCGACGGCGGTACGGACAATCTCGTGGGCACGGAGGTCTTCGTCGCCGTGCGTTTCGGCGACAACGAAGGTCTCGCGCATGAAATCCCCGGCTTGCAGGCCGGCCAGCCAATCGAAGCCCAAGGCGAATACATTCCCGACGCCAGCGCCTATCCCACTGAAGACAACAGCAATCCCGTTCTGCCGGTCCTGCACTTTACGCATCATCCTGTCGGCTATGTAAAGTATCACGGGGAGTACTACAGCTAGCCGTCTTCCATCACGCCGGAGCGGCGCGAGCCCGTTCTCGCGCCGCGACCATTCTCCTCCCGCACTCGCTGCCGTTTGCGTGGACGATTCAAGTTTTGCTCCCACTTTGCCGTTAAAGCAAACGTTGTCGTGCGGCTGCCTAGGGGTAGCCGTTGGCGCGTCTTGCGTGGCGCGCGGATCGGATCGCTTGTCCGGGCGAGGGCAACGGCACGCATAGCCGCCCGACACGTTGCACGCGCAACGATGTCCGCAATACCGGGCGTAAGGTTTGTATCAGAGTGTGTGAGTTGACGCGTTTTTTATAAAACGCACTTTACAATTCCGCTGGAATTTTAATCGGTAATCTGACCCTTTTCGCGGAAGATCGGCTGTTTTGGCGGGCGGTATCCGCGCGTCCGGGGTACCCGGCAGCCGGTAAAGGCAGGGGGCGGATTGGTCGGCAGGGCATGGATGAACGCCGCACGAGGCGGTTCGGCCGTGTCGCAGGGAAAGCAGCGCGCCGTCCGGGCGCGCGCATCGTCTGCGGCAAGCCGGCATCCAGCTCGACAATGAATGAGGCAGGAGTCGAACAAGATGGGAAAGCGTTTCGACAGAACAATGATGGCCAGTCTCGCTGGCGCATGGGTGGCGCTGGCAGTCAGTGGTTGTGCGAATGTGGGACAGCAGGGTGCGCAGTCAGGCGCCGCATCGGGCGCGGCGGTTGCATCCGGGGCGCCGGCCGCCAGCGCGCCGGCTGCCGATGCGATAGCGGCCACGCCGGCCGCGATCAGCGCCGATCAGAGCGCGCCGCTTAAGAAGTCGCCGCCGCTGGTGTATCGCGTCAAGCGTGGCGACACACTGGCGCGGATCGCGCAGCGTCATCATTGCAGCGTCGGGCAGTTGCAAGCCTGGAATGGATTGAAGGCGTCCTCGCGGCTCAAGCGCGGACAGGTGTTGCACGTCGCGTCGCCGGAAACGGTGCGGGCGGTGAATGCGGCTAATGCCGCAGCGAAGGCCGCTGCGGCTTCCGGGGCCGCGGCTTCTGGCGCTGCGCGGCAAGCGGCGGCGGCCGCCTCGGCCGTAGGCGCGACGCCGTCGCCGTCGGCACCTTCGCCCGCGCCCAGCGCCGCCGAAGCACGCGAAGTGGCGCAACAAACCGCGCGGCACGCGAATGGCGTGTCTCTCGCGTGGCCCGCGGGCGGAACCGTGGTGGAAGGATTCCAGCCGGGTGAAACGCGAGGCATTGAAATCGGCGGCAAACCGGGCGACCCTGTGCGGGCGGCGGCCGACGGCAAGGTGATGTACGCCGGCATGGGCTTGAACGGTTACGGCAGTCTGATCATCGTCCAGCACAACAAGGACTTTCTGACCGCTTACTCGCATAACCGCAAGCTGCTGGTCAAAACCGGCGATATCGTCGTGCAGGGACAGCAGATCGCCGAGATGGGCGACGAAAAGAACTCGCGGGTGTCGCTCGGGTTCGAGCTGCGCCGCGACGGCAAGCCGATCGATCCCATGCCGTACCTGCCGCAAGGACGCGGCTAGCCGCGCGCCTTTAATCCAGCCACCGCAGCGCCGCGGCGACGATCGCTTCCGGCGCGTCTTCCTGCATCAGGTGGCCGGCCTTCGGCACCGGCTGAAAGCGCGCTTCCGGTATGGCGGCGGCCAGTTGACGGCCGCGCGCCAGCGCAATCCATTGATCCTCTTCGCCCCACAGAATCTGCACCGGACAGCGTAGCTGCGCATAGCGCGCTTCGACTTCGTCGGTGTAGCGTTGGTCCATCTGCGCGATTTGCCGGTAGAACGCGGCCTGGCCCGTTGTGCCGAGCCAGGGCGTGACATAAGGTGCGAGTTCGTGGTCCGGAATCTCACGCGCGATCGCGCCGCGCACATAGGCCTTCACCACCGCCTCGTGGATGTAGGGCGGCAATCCGGCGAACGCGTCACCATGTTCGCGCACATGCCGCACGAACGGCGAACCCCACGGCGCCACCGCCACCGGATCGATCAGCGTCAGGCTGCGATAGTCGCAACCGTCGATCAGATGCGCGCGCAATGAAGTCGCACCGCCGAAATCGTGCGCGATGACGTCTGGACTTTTCAGTTCCCAGTGGGCGAGCAATTCCGCCAGTAAGGTATTCTGCACGCCGAGCGAAACGTCCTGGCCGTCGCGCTGCTCGGACTGGCCGTAGCCGAGCAGATCGTAGTAGTACACCGTGCGGGTTTGCGCGAGATGCGGGGCAACGCGGTGCCACACATAGGAAGAAAACGGCGTGCCGTGAACCAGCACCAGCGGCGGACCGTTGCCGGTCACGTTAAAGCGCACGGATTGATCGCGGAACGTATAGCTTTCGGGAAGCGGCCAATTTTGCATAGCGATGAGCGTCGCAAGAAAGTCCGCCTACCTTAGCAGGCCTTCGTGAAGCATGCAGGCCGGCTTTTCGTAGCCTGTTCGGCGCGCCTCCCGCAGAAGCTCACTTTTGTTTTATTCAGCAAAACCAGGCAAATTCGATCGCGGCCCGCTCGCGGACTCGTCTGAACGACAAACGGGCGCCGCGGGCAATACGCACTCTTACGAATCGCGCATAAATTGGCCTGAAATAAGGCCTGGTTGGATTGGTCGCATCCGAAAACGCCTGGTAATCGCACGATGGCTTCCGTATGAGCCAGCGTGCGAATCAGTTTTGCGCGATCGAAACGCACGCATTCAACGGTGAGGGAATTCGGGAGCCGGCTACTTCGACTCGATCTCGCGCAATAGCTGCGCCACCTGGCCATGATGATGCAGGATCGCCGGATCGGCATGCAGCAGCGGCAGATAGCGCGGCAGGAACATATTGTTCGGCAGGTCGGGCGAGAAGAGTCCTGCTACCGCTTCGGCCGCCGCGATCCGGTCGGTGGCCTCGGCCTCCTTGTCATCGAGAATTTCGTCGACGTTCGCAATCACGGTTGAGAGCGGCGTGAGCCAGCGAAACCCCGAACCGTTGATGAGCGCCTGCAGGAACGCCGCGGGCGTGACCGGGCCGAATTCCTTTTCATACGCTGCGCGCTCGTGATCGAGAATGGCTTTGTGCAGCGCCAATAGCGGCCGGCGAATGTCCGAGAGGAATTGAGTGCATTGCGAGTCGTTCATGTGTGCTGCTCCTTCGGATAGTCAGACCGCATCCATGCTAACAAAATCGCACGGCCATGATTCGACAAGATTAATCGATCCTGCCAGGCCCTTCGCCTCGACGCGATGCGAAAAGAGTAACGCATTGATTCGAATCCGCTTTCAGCCATGCAATAGACCCACCCGAGGTTTTTTCAGCCCGCAGGGGCCGGGCAGCCTGGCGGCGAACTTCTTAATGCGCGGCTACAATTCGCCGGTCAGTCCCGCCACGTTTGCGCCGTGCATTAACCGCCGCTTTCGAATAGCAGAAAGCCACATGGCCTATTAGTCCGGCGTATCGAATAAACACGGCGGGTCTTCACGTTTTGGTTCGACGTCTCTGTCTAAACAACCTCACAAACAATAAACCCGACTCTCGGAGCCGCTCAATGACAACGCTCAATATCAACGGCCAGACGCATACCGTCGACGCGCCACCCGACATGCCACTCCTGTGGGTCTTGCGCGACCTCGTCGGCCTGACCGGCACGAAGTTCGGTTGCGGCATCGCGCAGTGCGGCGCCTGCACCGTGCACCTCGACGGCGTGGCGGTGCGCTCGTGCGTCTTGCCGGCTTCGGCGGTCGGCGAGCGGAAGATCACCACGATCGAAGCGGTGGGCAGCACGCCGGCCGGTCAAAAAGTGCAGCAGGCGTGGCGTCAGCTCGACGTGGTGCAATGCGGCTACTGTCAGTCGGGGCAGGTGATGTCGGCGGCTTCGCTGCTCGCGAGCAACCCCAATCCTACCGACGCCGACATCGACGCCGCCATGGCCGGCAATATCTGCCGCTGCGGGACCTACAACCGCATCCGCGTGGCGATCAAGCAAGCCGCGAAGGGGGCCTGACATGTCGCAGGGATTGCTCGATGCGCAGAACGGCGCAGCGCCGTCGAAAGCCGACGCGCGCGGCGCGGGGGGATTGTCGCGCCGCACCTTTCTGAAATTCGGCGTGACGGTGGGCGCGGCGGCCGGCGGCGGCCTGCTGCTCGGCTTCAGCATGCCGGCCGCCAGCCAGGATCAGAAGGCCGGCAAATCGGTGATCGGCGGCGATGGTGTCGAAACGCCGCAAAGCGGCGTGTTTGCGCCGAACGCGTTCATCCAGATCGACACGGCCGGCAAGGTCACGCTCGTGATTCCGAAGGTCGAGATGGGCCAGGGCGTCTATACGTCGATTCCGATGCTGATCGCCGAGGAGCTCGAAGTGCCGCTCGACACGGTCACGGTCGACCACGCGCCGCCGAACGAAAAGCTCTTCATGGACCCGCTGCTCGGCGGCCAGCTCACGGGCGGCTCGACCTCGATCCGCTATGCGTGGGAACCGATGCGCAAAGCGGGCGCTGCCGCGCGCACCGTCCTGATCAACGCGGCCGCGCAGCAATGGCAGGTCGATCCGGCAACCTGCCATGCGCAGGCCGGCCAGGTGATTCACGCGGCCAGCCAGCGCAGCATCGGCTATGGCCAGCTGGTCACCGCGGCCGCCGGTTTGCCCGCGCCGCAGAGCGTCAAGCTCAAGGATCCCAAGGACTTCAAGCTGATCGGCACTGCGGCGAGGCGCCTCGATTCGCCGGAGAAAGTGGACGGCACCGCCTTGTTCGGGCTCGACGTGCGCGTGCCTGACATGGTCTATGCGGCAATCGCGAACTGCCCGGTGTTCGGCGGCACGCTTGCGAGCGTCGACGACACCCACGCGAAGAAGATTCCCGGCGTGCGCCAGGTCATCAAGATCGACAACGCGGTCGCGGTGATCGGCGACCATACCTGGGCGGCCAGACGCGGCGTGCAGGCACTCGTGATCAAGTGGAACGAAGGCGCGGGCGCGAACCTGTCGATGAAGCAGATCGTCGACGACCTCGCCAACGCGTCGCAGCGCAACGGCGCCGTGGCGCGTAAAGACGGCGACGTCGGCACTGCATTTAACAATGCGAAGACGCGCGTCGATGCCGTGTATCAGCAGCCGTTCCTCGCGCACGCCACCATGGAGCCGATCAACTGCACGGTGCATGTGCGGCCCGACGGCTGCGACGTGTGGCTCGGCTCGCAGGTGCCGACGCGGGTGGTGGACGCGGCCGTGGCCGTCACGGGCCTGCCCGCCGACAAGATCGTCGTGCACAACCATCTGATCGGCGGCGGCTTTGGCCGCCGGCTCGAATTCGACATGGTCACGCAGGCGGTCAAGGTCGGCAAGCAACTGTCGATGCCGGTGAAGGTGGTCTGGACGCGCGAAGAAGACATTCAGCACGACATGTACCGGCCGTACTACTACGACAGGATCTCCGCGGGCCTCGACGCGAACGGCAAGCCGATCGCGTGGCAGCACCGGATCGTCGGTTCGTCGGTGATTGCGCGGTTCGCGCCGCCCGCGTTCAAGAACGGCATCGACCCGGACGCGGTCGAAGTCGCGGCCGACCTGCCGTACGACTTGCCCAACCAGCTGGTCGACTACGTTCGCCAGGAGCCGCACGCGGTGCCCACCGCATTCTGGCGCGGCGTGGGACCGACACGCGGCACCTTCGTGGTGGAGAGTTTCATCGACGAACTCGCGGCGCAGGCCAAGGTCGATCCCGTCAAATACCGTCAGGATCTGCTCGGCAAGACACCGCGCGCGCTGAATGTGCTCAACGTGGCCTCGCAGGCGGCGAACTGGGGCAGCGCGGTGCCGAAGGGGCAAGGGCGCGGCGTGTCGGTCATGCATGCGTTCGGCAGCTTCTTCGCGATCGTCGTCGACGTCGCGGTGGATCAGGGCGAAGTGGCGGTCAAGCGCGTGGTGTGCGCGGTCGATTGCGGCATGGTGGTCAATCCGAACACGGTCGAGGCGCAGGTGCAGGGCGGCATCATCTTCGGCATCACGGCGGCGCTCTATAGCGAGATCACCATCAAGGACGGTCGCGTCGAGCAGAACAATTTCACCGACTACCGGATGCTGCGGATCGATCAGACGCCGCCTATCGAGGTGCATATCGTGAAGAGCAGCGAGGCGCCCGGCGGCATCGGCGAACCCGGCACGGCGGCGCTCGCGCCCGCTTTGACCAACGCGATTTTTGCCGCGACCGGCAAGCGGCTGCGGCAATTGCCGGTCGGCAGCCAGCTGCAAACCGCCTAACCGGAGCCGACATGAAAAACACACTGAAGGGTTTTGGCGCGGCCTTGTGCGCGGCACTGCCGCTGCTCGCGCAGACGCCGGCGCAGGCGGCCGCGCAGTCGGCCGATCCAGCGCTGGTGCAGCGCGGCGCCTATCTGGCCAAGGTCGGCGATTGCGTCGCCTGTCATACGGCACCGAAGGGCAAGCCGTTCGCGGGCGGCCTGCCGATGACCACGCCGATGGGCCAGATCTACACCACCAACATCACGCCCGATCCGCAGACCGGCATTGGCGGTTACACGCAGGAGGAGTTCGCGCGGGCCATGCGCGAAGGCGTCGCGAAAGACGGCCACAATCTCTATCCGGCAATGCCGTACCCGTCCTACGCCAAGGTCAACGACGACGACATGAAAGCGCTGTACGCGTATTTCATGAGCGGCGTGACACCCGTGCAGCAGGCGAACCGCGAGCCGGACATCAAGTGGCCGTTGAACATGCGCTGGCCGCTGAAGTTCTGGAACATGGTGTTCCTCGAAAAGGGCGTGTATCAGGACAAGCCGGGTAAAGACGTGGCGTGGAATCGCGGCGCGTATCTGATTCAGGGGCTTGGGCACTGCGGCTCGTGCCATACGCCGCGCGGCATCGCGTTCCAGGAGAAGGCGCTGGATGAAAGCGGCAGCGCGTTCCTGACCGGCGGCCTGCTCGACGGCTGGTTCGCGGCGAACCTGACCGGCGAGCACAACGTCGGCCTCGGCCGCTGGAGCGATCAGGACCTGCAGGCGTTCCTGAAGACGGGCGCGAACCGGCATGCGTCGGCGTTCGGTTCGATGACCAGCGTGATCAACAACAGCACGCAGGGCATGAACGATACGGACATCGCGGCCATGTCGACGTATCTGAAGTCGTTGCCGCCGGCAGGCGGCAGCGGCGCGCCGCCTTATACGTACGACCCGCAGGCGACCAGGGTGTCGTTGAACCGTCCGGCGAACAATGAAGGTGCGCGTGTCTACACGGCGTACTGCATGCACTGCCACGGTGTCGACGGACGCGGCTTCGCGCCGATGCTCGCGCCCTTGTCCGGCAATCCGAACGTGCTGGAGAAGGATCCGTCGTCGCTGATCAACGTGACGCTGAACGGTACCGGAGACCTGGTGATCGACGGTATTCCCGCGCCGTATCCGATGCCGAAGTACGCGCCGGTGCTCAACGACCAGCAGATCGCCGACGTGCTGACTTTCGTGCGGGCCGGGTGGAACAACGGCGCGCTCGCGGTCACGGCGGACGAGGTGGCGAAGCTGCGCAAGTCGACACACGCGGCCCGCTAGTTCCGTCAGGCGGCATGCAGGAAAAAGCGGCAACCGTGCAAGACGGTTGCCGCTTTTTTCATTCGACCGCTGTGGCGAATCTCAGCGATGCTGGCCCACCTTCTGCCGTTTCTCCAGCACCCGCGCGTACCACGTCAGCGGGAAGCACATCGCGAAGTAAATCATCGCGACCATGCCGTAGATCGGGAACGGGCGGAACGCGGCGTTGGTGATCATGGTGCCGGTCTTGGTCAACTCCGTGAAGCCGATGATCGACGCGAGCGCCGTGCTTTTCACCACCTGCACGAGAAAGCCGACCGTCGGCGCCACGGCGATTTTCAGCGCCTGCGGCCATACGATATAGCGCAACTGCTGGCCGAACGTCATGCCGAGACTCGCGCCCGCCGCCCACTGGCCACGCGGCACGGCTTCGACGCAGCCGCGCCAGATGTCGACCAGATACGCGCTCGTATAGAGCGTCAGCGTGACGGTTGCCGCTACCCACGGCGACACGTCGACGCCGAGCAGCGGCAACCCGAAGAACGCCAGAAACAGCTGCATCAGCAGCGGCGTGCCTTGAAACACTTCCACGTACACCACGACGATACGGCGCAACCACGCGATCGGCGACACGCGCATGGCGAGCAGAATCAGCCCGACAATGCCGCCGCCCACGAACGCGATCAACGACAGCAGCACCGTCCAGCGGGCCGCGAGCAACAGATTGCGGGCAATGTCCCACAGCGTGAATTCGACCATGATCAACGCTCCGTGGGCAGCGTGCGGGCGCCGCGCCAGATCAGGCGGTTGCGCCAGTTACGCGGCGCGCGGTCGTTGCCGCGCGCCGCACGGCCCGCGAACAGACCGCGGCCGAGCCGGTTGAGGATTTGCCGCAACACGATCGACAGCAACAGATACGTCGCGGTGATGATCAGGTAGCTCTCGAACGAACGGAAGTTGCGCGACTGGATGAAGTTGGCCGCGTAGGTGAGATCGGGCACGGAGATCTGTGAAACGACCGCCGAGCCGAGCATCACGATCAGCACCTGGCTCAGCAGCGCCGGAAACACGTTGGCGATGGCCTGCGGCAACACAATGAAGCGAAACACCTGGCGCCCATGCAGACCGAGCGCCTGCGCCGCCTGCACCTGGCCGCGCGGAATCGAGTCGATGCCGGCGCGCACGATCTCGATCGCGTAGGCGCCGAGATTGACGGTCATGGCCAGAATCGCGGCCTGCACTTCGTCGATATGGATGCCGAGGCTCGGCAAGCCGAAGAACACGAAGAACAACTGCACGATGAACGGCGTATTGCGGATCAACTCCACGTAACTCGCCACCACCCAGCGCGCCCATTTCGGCCCGGCCACCGCCACGCTCGCACCGGCAATGCCGACAATCGCGCCGAGCACGGTGGAGACGGCTGTCAGCCCCAAGGTCACGGCGACGCCGCGCGCGAGCATCCCCGCATAGAGGCCGAAGCCGCTGAAATCGAACGCATAGGTCATGGCGTGGCGCTCATCGTGAGGTCAATCTCCGCCGCTAGCCACGCAGCATGTCCGCCTGGGGAGGACTACGCTGCGCGGTTCGCGCAAAAAAAGGTTCAGAGGTCGGCCGGCAGCGGCGCACGCAGCCACTTCTGCGAAATCGCATTCATGGTGCCGTCCTTGCGGGCCTTGGCAATCGTTTCGTCGACCTTCTGCTTCAGACGCGGCTCGTTCTTGTTCAAACCGACGTGATCCGGCGAGCTGAACAGCGAGAACTTCTGCTCGGGATCGTTGGCCGGATGACGCGCGAGAATCGTGGCGCCGACGTCGTTGCCGACGACCATCAACTGTACCTGACCAGAAAGAAACGCCGAAATTGCGCCGTTAGGATCGTCGAAACGTTTGATGTTCGCCGAGGGCGGCGCGATCTTGGTCACGCTCAGGTCTTCCAGCGTGCCGCGCGCGACCGAAATCGACTTGCCGGCGAGGTCGGCGGCGTTCTTCACGGGCAGGGCTTTCGGGCCGAACACCGCGAGGTAGTAGGGCGCGTACGGCTGCGAGAAATCGATCACCTTTTCGCGCTCCGGCGTCTGGCCGACCGACAGCAGCATGTCCGCCTTGCGGTCGGCGAGGTAGGCCATGCGGTTGTCGCCCGTCACCTGCACGAGTTCCACCTTGGCGTTCAGCGCCTTGCCGATCAGGTTCGCGACGTCGATGTCGTAGCCCATCGGCTTCATGTCCGGGCCGATCGAGCCGAACGGCGGATAGTCCTCGAATACGCCGATGCGCACCGTGCCCGACTTGGCGATGGTGTCGAGCGCATCCGCATGCGCGGTGGAAGGCAGCGCGCACAACGCGCCGAGGCCGGTGAAGGCAAGCGTCGCCGCGAGCGTGGCGAACACCCGGCGGGTGCTGGATTGGGCAACGGGGCGTTGGTTCATGGTCTGTCCTCTGTCGAAAATGTCGGAATTGGAATGGGCGAATCTTAATGATTCAGCGGCGCGCCGACGACCCTGCGTCAGTGCGAGGCGCGCGCGGCGATCAGCTTGCACGCATGCGGCGGCAGTTCCGCGAACACCGGCATGCCGAGCATGAGCCCCGGCGTTTCGCGCGGCGTGGTGGCGGCGGTCAGCGTGAAACCGGCGCAGTCAATGGTCGCTTCGAGCGACGCGCCCACGTCGCGGATGAACGTCACGGTGCCTTGCAGCCGGTTCGGGCCGGCGGCGTCGGACGCGGCTTTCACGCCCTTCACGCACACGTCTTCGGGGCGGATCAGCAGACGGATATCGCCGCTGGACGCCGGCACGCGCGCCGGTTGCGCGACGCTGATGCGCCGGCCGCCCGGCAGGCTCACGCCGCCCGCGCCGTCGTAGGTGACCGGCAGGATATTGCCGAGGCCGATAAAGTCGGCGACGAACTCGCTGACCGGATCGCGATAGATATCGAGCGGCTTGCCGACCTGGGCGATGCGGCCTTTCTCCATCACGACGATCTCGTCGGCCATCGTCATCGCTTCGCGCTGGTCGTGCGTGACCATGATGGTCGTGATACCCAGGCGCTGTTGCAGCAGGCGGATTTCCACCTGCATCGCCTCGCGCAGCTTGGCATCGAGCGCGGAGAGCGGCTCGTCGAGCAGCAGCAGTTTCGGTTGCGACGCGATCGCGCGCGCAATCGCCACGCGCTGGCGCTGGCCGCCGGAGAGTTGCGTGACCGGCCGGTTCGCCATGTGCGGCAACTGGATCAGTTCGAGCAATTCGGCCACGCGCCGCGTCTGCTGGTCTTTCGTGATCTTGCGCAGCTTCAGCGGATAGGCGACGTTTTGCGCGACCGTCATGTGCGGAAACAGCGCGAGCGACTGGAACACCATGCCGAAGTCGCGCTGGTTCGCGGGCAGCCGCGTGATGTCGCGTCCGGCGAACTGGATGCTGCCCGAGGTCGGCGTTTCGAGGCCGGCGATCATCCGCAGCAGCGTGGTCTTGCCGCAGCCGGACGGGCCTAGAAAGCACACCAGCTTGCCGTCGGGCACGCTCAGATCGACGCTGTCGACGGCATGCGCCGCACCGAAGCGCCGGGTCACGGCCTGCAACGTTAAATGGGTCATCGGATGCTCCAGCAAGGGGTCGTCATGAGCGCGCGTGTTCGAAAGGTGAGGTCACAGCGCAACGCCTTCGTCGCCGATCAGCTTTTCGAGCAGCCAGATCAGCGCGAAATCGATCGCGACGACGAATACGGCGAAACAGAACACGGTCGGATCGAGCGACGACACCGTGCGGCTGTACAGCCACACCGGCAGCGTCATCGTGTCGATGCCGTAGAGGAAGAACGTCACCGTGAATTCGTTGAACGAGACGATGAACGCGAACAGCATGCCGGCGAGGATGCCGGGGCGCATCAGCGGCAGGATCACGTCGACGAGCGCGCGGCCGGGACTCGCGCCCATCACGCAGGCGGCCTCTTCGAACTCCGGCCCGATCGCGGCGACCGACGCAGCGCAGTTCTTCACGGTGAACGGTAGCGCCAGAATCACGTGCGCGATGATCAGGCGGAACACGCCGAGTTCGACCGGCAGCACGTTGAACACCAGCAGCAGCGACAGGCCGAGCATCACGAGCGGGTAGACGAGCGGCAACGCGACCAGTTGCTCGACCGCGGGCTTGCCGCGGAAACGGTAGCGGCTCAATGCATACGCGGCGGGCACCGAGACGAGCGTAGCGATCACCATCGTCGAGAGCGCGACGATCAGGCTCGTGCTCAGGGCGGCGCCCATCGACAGCGAGTCGCTCGCGTCCGGCGACACGAAGCTGTGCCACGCCGCGCGATACCAGTGCAAGCCGTAGGCGTGCGGCGGGAATTCGAGTGTGTCGGCCGCGCTGAACGACATCGTGATCATTGTGAGGATCGGCAGCGCGGCGAGGAACAGAACGATCGCCGCGAGCAGGGCGGTGGCTTTGCCGAGCTGGCCGGGCATGGTGGTCGGCAGACGCGGTGCACGGGGCGGGCGCGGCTGCATGCGCGTGGTGTGCGCGGTTTGAATCGGCGTGCTCATGCGTGCGGCTCCTCGGCGAGACGCTGCGTGCGGCGCACGAGGCGCTGCGACAAGGCCATCACGGTCAACGTGGCGACCATCAATACGACACCCGACGCGGACGCCGCCGGCCAGTTCAGCAGCGGCGCGACCTGGTCGTGGACCAGCACGGCGAGCATCGGCACGCGTCGGCCGCCGAGCAGCAGCGGCACGGCGAACGCGCTCGCGTTGTAGGCGAACACGAGCAGCGCGCCGGACACGAGCCCGGGCATGGCGAGCGGCAACAACACGTGACGCAGCGTTTGCCAGCGTGTCGCGCCGAGCGTGGCGGCGGCTTCTTCGTAAGAGTTCGAGACCGCGCGCATCGCGCTCGACAGCGGCAGCACGGCGAGCGGGAACGCCGTCTGGATCAGACCGAGCAGCACGCCGTTTTCGCGGTACAGCCACATCAGCGGACGTTGCACGAGGCCGCTGCCGAGCAACGCGTGATTGAGCAGCCCGGCCGGACCGAGAATGATCAGCCAGCCATAACCTTGCAGCAGCAGATTGACGAGCAGCGGCAGCAGCACGCCGGCGAGCAGGAGGCGCCGGGCGAGCCGCGACTTGGTGCGCGCCATTGCCAGCGCGACCGGAATCGCCAGCAACACCGCGCAGATCATGCTTTGAAACGCGAGCTTCAACGTCAGCCACAACGACTTCATGAAATAGCCGTCGAGCAGGTCCGCGTAGTTTTGCAGCGTGAAGCCGCGCCACTCGTTGCCCTGCGTGCCGAAGCTCATGCGCAGCACGACCAGCGCCGCCGCGCCGAGGATGGCGAGAAACAACAGGATCGGCGCGAGCAGCAGCCACGGCCGCGCTCTTTCCATGGCGGTGGCCGCGGGCGCGTCAGGCACGCCGGCGGTGCCGGCGTCCGGCATGGCGCCGGACGCCGCTGAAGCACGCCGGGAGAAGCGCGCGTGCATCGTGGTCATGCCGAGAAGATTTCGGTGTATCGCTTGATCCACGCCGGCTGCACGACGGCGAGCGCCTTGTCGTCATGCAATACGGCTTTCTCGGCGATCTGCTGCGGACTCGGCACGAACGCGCGGCTCTCGGCGGGAATCACCGCCTTCGAATTGACCGGGCCGTTCAGCACGTCGGCGGCCATGCGGCCTTGCACGCCCGCGTCGAGCGAATGGTTGATGAAGGCATGGATCAGATCGCTGTCGCCCGGATGCGATTTGGGGATCACGGTGAACATCAACTGCGTGGCAAAGCCTTCCTTCATGCCGTAGGTCACGCCCATCTTGTACTCGGGCTTGCGGATCTGATCCGGGAAGAACGCCGGCGAATAAATGCCGCCGATATCGAGCGAGCCGGTGCGGAACAGATCGGCCACCTGGTTCGGGTTCTCGCCGAGCGTCATCACCCGGTCTTTCAGCTGCATCAGTTTCTTGAAGCCGGGCTCGATGTTCTGCTGCGAGCCGCCGTTCATTTTCGCGGCGATGATCGCGAGGTCGACCGCTTCGGCCCATTCGGGCGGCGGCAGGAACAGGCGGCCGGCGTACTTGGGATCCCACAGTGCTTCGTACGACGCCGGCGCCGTCTTGACCGTCGACGTGTTGTAGATCAGCCCGTCCGACCACAGCAGATAGCCGACGCCAAAGCCGTTCGCGCCCGTGCGGTATTGCGGCGCGACGTCTTTCAGATTCGGCAGTTTGTCCAGATCGGGCTTCACCAGCAGACCGGCGTCGCCGAGGCCGGCCGCGCCGACGCCCGCCAGCGTGATGACGTCATAGGTGGGGCGATCGCCCGCGGCCTTGACCTTGGCGACCATGCCGGAGGTGCCGTCGGCGCGGTCGGCGATCACCTTGGCGCCGGTTTTCGCCGTGAAGGTGGCGGCGATGTTGCGCAACGCGGCCGCGCCCGTGTCGTCCGACCAGGTCAGCAGACGCAGCGTCTTACCGCTGAAGTTGTGTTCCTGCGCGCGCAGATTGATGAACGGCATCGGCAAGGTGGATGCGGCGAGCGCCGCGCCAAGCGTCTTGATGGCCTGCCTTCTACCCCGTTTGATCTCTTGCATGGCGGTCTCCTGTGTTGAACGCCTGTTGCCTGGTGAATTCGCTGTAACCGCCGCCATTGCAGCGCTCGTTCGCGTTGCCTGCTTGCGCTGCGTGTGGATGCACTCTAGGTTTGCCAAAATCCCTCAACAAACGAAATATGCGCATGGAGGGCATGACGTAATCTCATGCGGCGGCCGTCGCGCGAGCGGGCTAGCGCGCGCCGCTCAGACGGCGGGAGCGCCGGGGCAGTGGCGCATGCGGGTTAACGTCCATGTTTTACCGGCGCTCCGCGATTGGATGGAGGTATGAGGAAAGCTCGGTTCTGGTGCGGTTGCGGACAGGTTTTGCCCTTTATCGGTGCGTGGCGGCTCCGCGGTCCGCAGGTCCGGCGGCGGCATGAGCCGAATGCATGAACCTTGGGCCGGCTACCGCTCGTGCGAGAAATCGTGATCGCGTATCCTATGGGCTCCAAAGACGTTTCGGCCCCGTGCGACGAGCCGTGCCGCGACGTCCGCCAATGACTTTTCCTGATCCCGGATACATCGATGCGACGCCTTCCGCCGCTCAACGCGCTGCAGATTTTCGAAACGGTGGCGCGGCATCGCAGTTTCACCCGCGCCGCCGACCACTTATGCCTGACGCAAGGCGCGGTGAGCCGGCAAATCATCGCGCTCGAGGACTACTACAAGTTTCCGCTCTTCAAGCGCCATGCGAAAGGCCTGACGCTCACCGCCGAGGGTGAATTGCTGCTGCCGGCGGTGAAGGAGAGCTTCGCGCGCATCGAGGAAATTTCGCTGCGGCTGACCCGGCAGCGCACGGACCTCGCGCTGAAAGTGCCGACCTGCGTGATGCGCTGGATGCTGCCGAAGATCATGCGCTTTCAGGCCGAGTATCCGGACCTGCACGTGCAGATCACGACCACGTGGCAGCACGACGTCGATTTCCAGCTCGAACCGTTCGACGCGGCGATCATCTACGGCTCGTCGCCCGGTGCGGACGTGCAGGCCGTGCCCCTGTTCGAGGAGCGTCTGACGCCTGTGTGCGCGCCCGATCTGTTGAGAGACAAGCCGCTCGCCGAAGTGGCCGACCTCGCGCGCCACACGCTGCTGCATCCGACGCGCGATCATCGCGACTGGAAGATGTGGCTCGCCAGAGTGGCCGAGGTGGATGGCGCGAGCGCGCCGCTCATCGACGCCGAGCACGGCCCGAGCTTCGACACGCTCGATATGGCGACCAACGCCGCGCTACAGGGCTTCGGTGTCGCGATCAGCGACCTCGCGCTGATCGACGAAGACGTGGCGGCCAAGCGCCTCGTGCGGCCGTTCGATACGGTGCTCAAGACCGGGTGGCGGTATTACTTCGTCTATCCGGATTCGGTCGCGCATCAGCAGAAGCTGAATCTGTTTCGCGACTGGATCGCGGCGCACTGGGAAGAATAGCGCGCCACGTCAGGGCGCGAACGAGAGAAACAGATACGCCGCGAACAGCGACAGATGCACGGCGCCCTGCAAGATCGTCGTGCGGCCGCTGCTGAGCGTGAGCGTGCCGACAATCAGCGTCAGCACGAGCAGCACGGTTTCCTTGCCGTCGATCCCGAGTACGAGCGGCTGATCGGTGTACAGAAACACCCCGGCGACCGTCGGAATAGTCAGGCCGATACTGGCGAGCGCCGAGCCGAGCGCGAGATTCAGGCTGTTTTGCAAGCGATCGGCGCGGGCCGCGCGCACGGCGGCAAGCCCTTCGGGCAGCAGCACCAGCGCGGCAATCACAATGCCGACCACGGCCGCCGGCGCGCCCGCATTCTGGACCGCGGTTTCGACCACCGGCGAGAGCACCTTGGCGAGCAACACCACCGCGACGAGGCACACCAGCAGCAGGCCGGCGGCCGCCAGCGCCTGGGCGGCGGTCGGCGGCGCGGCGTGGACGTTTTCATCCGGCGTGCCGGCGAGAAAATAATCGCGATGGCGCACGGTCTGCACGAACACGAATACGCCGTACAGCACCAGCGACGACACCCCGGCGAACGCCAGCTGCGAAGACGACAGCAGCGGCCCCGCGCTGGTTGTCGTGTAGTTCGGCATGACGAGCGTCAACACGGACAGCGAGGCGAGCACGGCCAGCGCCGCCGAGGCGCCGCGGCTTTGAAAATCCTGCTCGCGATGCCGCAGGCCGCCCACCAGCAGGCAAATCCCCACGATGCCATTGCAGACGATCATGACGGCGGCAAATACCGTGTCGCGCGCGAGGCCGGCTTTTTCCGGGCCGGACGTGAGCATGACCGAGACGATCAGCGCCACTTCGATCACGGTGACGGCCACCGCCAGCACCAGTGTGCCGAACGGCTCGCCGACCCGATGCGCGACCACTTCCGCATGGTGCACCGCCGTGAAGACCGCCGCGCACAGCGCCACGCCGACCAGCGCGAGCAGCAGGCCATTACCCGGCATGGCATACGCGATGCCGAGCACGATCCACGCGATGAATGGCACGGCAAGGGTCCAGCGGGGCAGTACGGTCGCGGGCGTGGTCATTCGGGCCTCCTTTTTAGTGCTTGCGCTGGATCGTGCGTCGAACTCGGGACGGCTTGCACCTTGCCCTGGAGTGCGTTCGAAGGCTCAGGTGATTTGTTAAGAAAATGTTCTAACGCTTTATATTATAAGGCTAATTGTCGCGAAACCGGCGCTTGAGTCGTCAGGGGTTCGACGACGGTGAGGTGGAGCGTCCGGCATTCTGAGAGCGCAAACGGCGACAGCCTATGAGGGGGATTGCATCACGCGGAAGTGCGTGGCCTGGCAAATGACGCTTGTCGCTCACGCGAGGCGAGCAGGACTTCGTGGTTTCGTCGGCGAAACGCGGCGGGAAGTGAGCAACTTCGATGTGCCGGACAAGTTCCGCGCGCGGCGCCCGCCAGAACGGCCGCGGGTCGAACTTTGGCGCCGGCGCTCCGTGACGGAGCACCGGCGCCCGGCCATGTCGTTACAGCCGGTTCATCCGATTACTGGCCGACCGAACGAATCGTCAGGGCGTTCTTGACCGACGTCACGCCGGCCACGCCTTGCGCCGCCTGGGTGGCGATGTCGATCTGTTGCTGCTCGGGGACGGAGCCGGCGAGCGTCACGGCACCGCCTCGCGCGCGCACGGTGATGTTCGCCACGCTCAGGCCCTTGGTCTTGGCCAACACGCCACGGACTTTACGACCCAGGGCGCGGTCGGCCGCCTTGACCTGCTTGGCCGTCGGCGCCGATGCCGCAGCCGGGGCTGCCGCATCGCTGCTTTGCGCATAGGCATTGAGGGACGCGAGAACGATCAGCGCGCTGCCGATCATCTTGATTGCCGGAAATGCTTTCATTCAACTCTCTCCTATTGTCATGAGTACTACGCCCCCGAAATGGGACGGTGCGCTACACCAGCAGGTACATCGGGATCAAATCTGAATGGAACGGTGCTGCGGATCGTGCGGATGCTTTCCATCTGTACGCTGATTCGGGCGGGCCGAAACACACGCGAGCCGGCAAAGGCTGTCCTGCGGGCCGGAAACACACGATACTCCAATTAGTGCCATGGTGATGGCGACGCGGTGCGCAAGTGAGGTTTTGCTACAACGATTCGGCCGATGAAAACCGACTGATGGCGTCGTACCGCTCGATATCAGGCGCGCAGAGCGGTATTTGCTCTGATAACCGGCCGACCGGGCCGACACCCGCAGCGCATCTCGCTTGCGCCGCTTTCGAATCTCGCGCCCCCTGTGCTTCAAAAACAAGGCCTGCCGCATGCGCAATCAGCAACTCCCTATCGTGCCATTGGTTCGTGACGATTTACCGCTCGATACCGTCGAGCTCGCGCGTTTCATGGTCGGCAAATATCTGGTGCACGATCTGCCGCAAGGGCGCATGAGCGGGCGAATCGTCGAAACCGAGGCTTATCCCGTCGGCGATTCGACAAGCCATGCATTCATCGGCCGGCGTCCGTATAACCGCTCGCTGTTTCTCGCCCGCGGTCACGCGTATGTACGGCTGACCTACGGGCTCTCGTACATGCTCAATATGTCCGCCGAGGCGGAGGAGGTGGGCGCGGGCATTCTGTTTCGCGCGATCGAGCCGCTCGAAGGCCTGCCGCTGATGGAAGTGCGGCGCCCCGGTGTGCCGCTGCGCGATCTCGCGCGCGGGCCCGGCCGCCTCACCATGGCGCTCGGCATCGGCCAGGCGTTCGACGGGCTCGATCTGTGCAGAGGGCGCGGTCTGTGGATCGGCGTGGTGGAGCGAGGCGACCTGCCGGTGGGCGTGACGACGCGCATTGGCCTGTCGCGCGAAATGCACCGGCCGCTGCGGTTTTTCGAACCCGGCAGCGCTTTTGTCAGCGGACCCAGAAAGCTTTTGTCGACGCCCCAATCCGGTGCGCGCAAAGAGGCGTCGATTTGACCTGCGCCAGCACGCCTGGCGGCAAAACGTACTCATATCAGACGTATTTTTGAAACGTCAGACACGAACGGTTACGATCCCGACAATTATTACGCCGTCCATGCGGCATGGGTCGAAATCCCCCGTAAATTCCGGATCATTATTGCGAATGCGACAATTATTTGTCTCGAAATAAAGGGTTTTCCCTTGATGATCTGGTGACTAGACTAAAACGACTCGCTGCTCACATGGTGTGTCGGCGACGCAAATAAAACCATGTCTGGAGGTAAGTCATCATGAAATCGCTCATCAAGGCAGTCGCCCTTGCCGCAGTGCTCGCCGCGCCGGCGGCATCGTTCGCTCAGGCGAGCCAGCAGCCTGTCACGCGTGCGGAAGTTCGTCAGGATCTGATCCAGATGGAGCAGGCCGGCTATAACCCGGCCACGTCCAATGATTCGACGTATCCGGCCGATGCTCAGGCGGCTGAACATCGCATCCAGGCGCAGAACCCGGCGATCGCGCAGAACCAGGAGCCGGTCGCCGATACGAGCGGCTACGGCGGTGCGGCGAATGGTTCGTCGCAAGCCGGTGGCGTGGTCCAGCCGATGTCGGGCCCGCGTGCGGTGTATTTCGGCAATTGATGCTGTCCGCTATGCCAGCCGTTCAGCGCAGGCGCGTTCAGGCTCTGAGATGGGCCTGAACGGTGGGTTCTCCCGGCCGAACGGTGGTTGAACGTCGCGAACGTTGCACCGGGACAGGCAAGATTCGTGTCGATCGGAATGTGCTTCGATTGAAGGGCTTTCCGCTTCGCAATAACTGTCAGACACCGTGACTCGTAACCGGATCAAGCGGTGACTGCGGCAGTATTAGTGTGCGCACGGGTGCGCGCGCCGACTGGCGCGGCACTCACGGCGCTAGAAGTAAGCGAATGTGCATGCGAAGCGCATCAAAAGCGGCGCGAACGCTATCGCACCGCTGCGCCGCGCAACCCGCGGCACACGCCATTCAAGGAACCTCCGCTGCCGTCAGGTAGCTTCGCCCAACCGTTTCATCGATTGGGTTTTTTTTGCGCATTCGGCAGCGGGGCGTGCGCCGCGCGTCAGGGCCGCTCGCCGTGGATATAGAACTCGAGTTGCTGAATCGTGAACTGCTGTTCGGCGATGATGTTCTTCACCAGGTCGCCGATCGAGACCATGCCGACCAGCCGGTCATTCTCGATCACCGGCAAGTGGCGCATGCGCCGCTCGGTCATGAGGGCCATGCAGTCGTCGGTGGACTGGTCGGGGCGCACGAAGCGCACGGCCTTGCTCATGATGTCGCGCACCGGCGTGGCCTTCGACGAGCGGTCCAGCAGCACGACCTTGCGCGCGTAGTCGCGCTCCGTGACGATCCCGGCGATGCTGTCGCCGTCCGTGACGACCAGCGCGCCGATGCCCTTTTCGGCCATCAGCCGGACCGCCTCGTAGACGGAATCATCGGCCCCGATTGTGAAAACAGTGGTGTTGTTCGGTTTCGTTTTAAGAAGCTGTGCAACGCTTGTCATGGAGCGGCTCCGTTTCGCAGTGCAGCACGCCGGCGCGGCGCGCTGTCGTGAGGGACAGGCCATTCCAGTATAGGCGTGACGCGGCGCGGGAGTACCCAGGGAATAACTGTGGCGCGCGCGACGTTCAACTCGGGTAGCGGTGCGCCGCCGCGGCGCTTCCTCATCGCGCGCAAGGGCATACGGGTGCGGGACGTCGATTAGCGGTAAACTCCCCAGTCCGTACCTTATCCCCGGTTTGATCGGGTTCATGTCAGCACCACTGTCTAACGCCATGCTCACGTCTCACGATCCGTCGCCCGCAGCAGACGGCGCACTCAACGGCGAATGCGTCGTTCTCGACGCCACCGCCACGCTTCCCACGCGCTACGGCACCTTCACTTCCTACGTGTTCCGTGTGTGCGAGAGCGGCGCCGAACATCTCGCGCTCGTGATGGGCGACGTCGCGAACAAGTCGTCCGTGTTGACGCGCCTGCATTCGGAGTGCCTCACCGGCGACGTGCTCGGCTCGTATCGCTGCGACTGCGGCGAGCAGCTCGACCTCGCGCTGCGCTACATCGCCGCGGAAGGCTGCGGCGTGCTGCTGTATCTGCGCGGCCATGAGGGGCGCGGCATCGGCCTGTCGAACAAGATTCGCGCATACGCGCTGCAGGAGCAGGGCCGCGACACCGTCGAGGCCAATCTCGACCTCGGCTTGCCGGACGACTCGCGCGAATACGATTCGGCCGCGGGCATTCTGCGCACGCTCAAGGTGACGTCGGTGCGGCTCATGAGCAACAATCCGGAGAAGTTCGACACGCTGTCCAAGCACGGCATTCCGGTGTGCGAGCGCGTCGCGCTGGCCATCCCGATGCGCGAGGAAAACGAGCGTTATATCCGCACCAAGCAGGTCAAGTTCGGCCACTACTTCGACGAAAACGAGTGAGCCACGCGCGTGCACCGCTTGCCCGGTGTGAAGGGCGAGCGGCGCTGTAGCGGCGGGTTCGTCAATATCTTGCGGCCGGTATGCGGCCGCTTGGCTTTGCGGCGTCGTTGCGCTCCTGTGCGCCCGTTGCGCTGCTGTTGCGTAGCGCGGCGGATCGGAACACGCCGAAGTCGTTCTTGCGCCGACATCGCGCCGAAGCACGGCAGCTCAGAACATGCCGAAGTCGTCGTTGCTGTCGGGGATCGCGGCGAGTACGTCCCGCAGTGCGCGCCAACCCAGCCATTGCGCCAGACTCGCCCGGATTGCCGGCCGGCGGCGCGCGCTTGCGCGCATCGGCGGCGCTTTACGACAGACCGTCGAGACCTTGCGCGCCTCGATCGAGGCGCGCAGCCAAGGACAGGTATGCATGGCGTCTCTCCTCGTCAGCGTGCGGTCGCCGTAACCGCGGCTGCGTGCGGCAGAATCGCCGCCAATACTTCCGCCAGCGTCGTCGCGCCGAAGCGCCGCTCGCTGACGTCCGCTTCGACATCGATGCGACCCGCGTTGTGCGCGTCGTAAAGGTCCGTGATCAGGCGGGCGTAGGATTCGCCGAGGCCCGCGCCGGCAAGCATCGCGGCCCATTCGCCGCGCGGCACTTCGCGCGCCGCGACTGCGCGGCCGGCCAGGTCGCCGATCGTGCGCGCCACCTCCAATGTGCTCACGCGCTCATCGCTTTCGATGCTCACGATGCGCGGCGAAACCCGCTGCGCTCGATCGTCGAGCAGCAGCTCGGCGGCGAGCGCCCCCACGTCCTGCGCGGCAACGCTCGGAAAGCGCTTGCTCAACGGATGATGCAGACTTGGCAGCACGCCTTTCGCGAGTGCGATCGGTAGCACGCGAGCCCAGTTGTGCATGTGTTCGGCGGCGCGCAGAAACGTCGATTGCGAATCGACGCTTCGAAGTTGCGTTTCGAGTTCGTGGAACAGCGTGGTGATGCCCGTACCGGTGGGATGTTCGGCGCCGTAGTCGGAGAGCGCGAGAAGGCGCGGCGGCGGATCGGCGCGCAATGCCGCGACAGTCGCGTCGATCATGCGGCGCATCGCCTGCGCGGGATCGGTGTCAGCGTGCGGCACCGGACACAGCAACTGCACGGCATGCGCGCCTTCGATCGCGCGCGCCACGGTTGCGGCGTCGAGCAGATCGGCGAGCGCGATCTCGCAGCCGATCTTCGCGAGGAATTCGCCCTGGTCTGCGTTGCGGACCACCGCGCGCACTGGGCGGCCCGCACGGCGCAATGCCGCCGCGCTCACTCTGCCGACATGGCCTGCTGCTCCAAAAATCACGAACACGGTACGCTCCTGGTTGGCTCGGTATGACGTCATACTAGGGATACGACGTTTGGGAAGCGCGCGGGCAAGGATGGTTTTGCGCAGATTCGGATGATGGTGTTGGTCTTCCGGGCCGCGGCGGGAGCGTTGAATTACGTAGGGTCGAGCGAAGCGGCAAAAAACGCCGCACAATGCAGAGACATTGGCCGCCATCCACGAGGGAAGCAATGCATGCTGTGACACCGATACCGCAACCGCATAGTGGTTCCCGCGTCGTGTTGCGTTCGAGCCGGCTGCTGGGCTGGCAGGGCTTCGGCGCGGAACTGGTCAACGTGTCGGCCGGGCTGCATCGCATCCCGGCATTCAAGTATCACAGGGTGGGCGTGCATGTGGGCGCACCGGTCAGGGCGCGCTGCATGTGCAATGAGCGCCGCTACTCGCGAATCCAGGCGCATGGCGACGCCGACGTGATTCCCGCCGGACTCGAGGGCCAGTGGAGCGACGATGCCGCCTGCACGATTTTCAGCGTGTGGATCGGCGAAGCGTTCGCGCGGCGCACTGTCGAGCAACTGTCGCTGAAATCGTCCGACGCGCAACTGCGCCCGCAATTCCAGCTGCGCGATCCGCGCTTTCAGTATCTCGCCTGGGCTTTACGCGCCGAGCTCGAAGCCGACGAGGCATCCGATCCTTTGTACGCCGAAAGCTTGTGTACGGCGATGGTGGTGCGATTGATCGGCGGCGCGCCGACGCTCGATGACAAGCGGCGCACGCTCGCACCGAGAACGGCCGCGCGCGTGATCGAGTTTATCGAAGCGCATCTGGACCAGCGTCTCACGTTGAGCGAGCTGGCCGCGCTTGCCGAATTGAGCGTGCCGCATTTCAAGGTGCTGTTTCGTGAGACGCTCGGCATGCCGGTGCATCAGTACGTGGTGCGGCGGCGCGTGGAGCGCGCGCGAGCGCTGCTGCTGCACGGCAAGCTCGACGCGAGTCAGATCGCGCTCGATACGGGCTTCGCGCATCAGAGTCACATGGCGCACTGGATGGGCCGGTTGCTGGGGGTCACGCCGCGCGAACTGGTCAAGCAACGCGACGCGCAAATCACGCAACTGCGCCAGCCGTCCTTCACCAACCCGGGCGATGCCCTGCGAGTGGTCTCGCGGGATCGAGGCCGCTCGCAGGGGAACTGACGCGCGTCACATCGTGCCGCGCCGCGGTCAGCCCGGCGCCGCACCCGTCAACTGCGCATAGACGTCATGCGACAGTTGCAGCAACTGCTTGCGGTCGATCCCGCCTGAGACCGCATAGCCGAAGTCGCCGTCGATCCAGTAGAACACGTTCACCGGGCCGTCCTGATACAGCTTGAACGCCGTGGTGTTCGAATTTTGCTGGCGACGCGAGATGCACAGCGTGACACGCTCGCCGTTCGGGCCGCGATACATGAATTGCGCGGTCGGTCCGTCGGCGCCGGGCAACAGGCGCCCGCCAGACAGGTTGAAGCCGTTCTTCGAGAGAATCGGCGGATGCACGTTGGTGCCGAGCCGGTTGGCGAGCCACTGCACGAAGTCCTGTTCGTGATCGCCCGCGCTCATCTCGGTCGGCCGGTCGACGGCGGGCATGTAGACCACGTGCGCCACCGCCGCCTGCCGCGCGAACATTTCGGAGCTGTCCGCGCTCACGGGGCGTGTGTCCTGGTGGCCGCCCGCAACCGGCGCGATGACGTCCTGACCCATATGCGTGCCCACGCCGATACCCACGCCCAACACCAGCGCCGCCGCCATCCCGGCGAACTGCGGCCAGTTGGCGGCAATCCGCCAGCGGCGCGGCGCGGGCGCTTGCAGACGCTTGGGCACGGGCTCGTTCAGCACCCGGTCGTAGCGCTCATGGAACATGCTGTTCAGGGAGAAATAATCGCTGACGCGCGCGGCCAGGTCGGGGTTCTGTTCGAGCGCGCGCTCCACATCGGCACGGCGTTCGTCGGACAGTGTGCCGTCCACGTACGCGTGCAGGTCTTCTTCGCCGATCGGCATGTATTGGTCGCTCATCGCACCACCTGTAATTTCGCACCGGGCTGCGTGCCCGCCATCAACGCCCGTAACCGCTCGCGGCCGCGTGACAGCCGCGACATCACCGTGCCGATGGGGATGTTCAGCGCGAGCGCCACGTCGGCGTAGCTCATTTCCTCGAGTCCCACCAGCAGCACGACTTCGCGCTGCTCCATCGGCAGGCGCTGCAATGCGTAGTCGAGGTCGCGCATTTCCAGCGAGCGGGTCTGCTCGGAGGGCACGGCGAATTCGCTCTCGGACACGCTTTCGTCGTCGACGGCCACGTGGACGGCGCGCGCCGAAGCCTTGCGCGCCTGATTGGCGAACACGTTGTGCATGATCGTAAACAACCACGCGCGCAGGTCGGTGCCCGGCTGGAACATGCCGGTGCGGCCGAGCGCCCGCTCCAGCGTGTCCTGCACCAGATCGTCGGCGAGGTCGCGGTTGTTGATCAGCGCTCGCGCATAGCGCCGCAAGCGCGGCACATGCTCCATCAACTCGTCACGGACATCCATTTTCTATCCCTGTCGGGGGGCTTTTCGCGGGCGGGGAGGCGTCCGCCGGTTGCAGGAAAAGATCCATTCGAGGTGCGAACACACGGGCATGCACTTTATTCCCCTGCTTTCCATAAGATTTCTGAATGCGTTCGGCGCTCATCGCATGGTCATCGCATCGGCGGCGCGCATCAGACCGTGCGTACGGGCGTCGCCGGCAATCACGAAGCGTTGCCGCTGCGTGGTCCAGAGCAACAGGCGAATGTCGCCGATGCGGCGCGCGGACCACTGCGGCTGCGCCGGCGCCAGCAGTGCCAACGCGCAAAGCAGCACCACCGGTTGATTGTCGCCGTTCAGATAGATGAACTCGCTGACCCGCTGAAACGGGCTCAGCGCGATCACGCGTTGATCCACGAGGCGCAAACCGATCCCTGAGAGATTCGGCGCGGACGGATCGAAGCGGGTTGGCGACGCAGCGGAAAATTGTCCGGCGGCGCTTTCGGCCAGTGCCATCACGGCGGCATTGTTCAGCGCCTGAGCGGACACCTGGGTCGCGGCGAGCCAGCCGCTCGCCACCGCCAGCGTCAGCGCGAGCGCCGCCAGCGTGTTGAGCAACTTGCGGGTGCGCCGGGACGCGTTGATGCGCGCGAGTACGCGGCGCCATCCTGTGGCGCGGCCCGGCACCGGTTCGTCAGTTGTTTGAAAGGCCTGCTGGATCTGCGTGTTCAGCCTGCCGTAAAACGCCACCCGGCGCGCCTCCGCCGGATCCTTGCCCAGATAGTCCCGCAGGAACGCGGCGCGCTCCGGCGTCAGCGTGCCGTCGGCGTAAGCCTGAATGTCCGCTTCGGAAAGCGGCGAATCGGAAGGGGCATCAGTGGTCATGGTGTCGGCGTGCGTTGGAGTTCGGCTACCGAGGGCGAACACCCCCACGCCCAAGTTTATTCCATATGTTCCCACGCCCGTTCGACTTCGCACGGCTCGCGCGAGCGCATTGTCAGGCGGCCTTCGTCGTGCCGGCGCGTGGCGAGCTAACCCGATCTCACGCCGCTTTATTCCCGGCTGCGGATATGTTTTTTTCGCGGCTCCGGGACAGGAATAAAAGCCGCGAACGCGTGGTTCTCCCTGATGCAAACCCGCACAAAACTTACCGGAGTTCATCATGAAGAAGATCGCTTTTGCCATATTGTCCGTCGCCGTGCTCGCCGCTTCGTCGAGCGCTTTTGCACAAGGCAAGACACGTGCTGAGGTGTACCAGGAATTGATCGAAGCGCAGCAGAACGGCCTGAATTACGTCACCGATGCATCGTATCCGGACGTGAGCCCGGTGTTCGCCCAGCAGGTCGCGCAGCACAAGGAAGCACTCGCCACGCAAGCGGCGATCGCCGGCCGCGCCGCGAGTCGAAGCACGCAGCAGGGCGGCGTAAATTAAAGCTGTCGGTATCCGGCGCGCGAATGGAACGGGCGCACCGGATATCGATTGGAATAGATCGCGGCAACGCGTGTTAGCCCGGTAAGCACATCTATCTGATAGAGGAGTTACCGTGGCAAAACCCTCCGTTCCCAACCCCGCACCTCGCTGCGTGCCTTGCAGGCTCGCCGTGATCGGCGCAAGCGTGCTGACGCTCGCCGGCGGATTCGCCTACACGGCCGGTTGGCTGACCCCTGCGCGCCTCACCGCGCCGCGTCTGATCAACACCTTCGAAACCGTGGCCGGTCAGCCGCATCCCGGCTACCGGCGCAACCATGCGAAGGGTCTTTGCATCGAAGGTTACTTCGACAGCAATGGCGCCGGCGCGGCGTTGTCCCGCGCCGCTGTATTCGCGCCGGGCCGCACGCCGGTTACGGGCCGCTTCGCGGTGCCCGGCGGCAACCCGTCCGCGCCGGACACCAGTTCGCCCGTGCGCAGCCTCGCGTTGCAGTTCCAGTTGCAGGACGGCGAGCAGTGGCGCACGGGGATGAACTCGACGCCGGTTTTCGCGGTGCACACGCCCGAGCAGTTCTATCAGCAACTGCTCGCCGCCAGGCCCGACCCGGCGACCGGCAAAGCGGATCCCGCGAAACTCAAGGCGTTTTACGCCGCCAATCCCGAGACCCAGCCGTTTCAGGCATGGATCAAGGCGCATCCGCCTTCGTCGAGTCTGGCCAATGCCGCGTACTACGGCATCAATGCATTCCGCTTCACCGACGCCGCCGGCAATATGCGCGCCGTGCGCTGGGCGATGGTGCCCGAGACGCCGTATGCGCCGATCACCGATGCGGAAAAAGCCGAGAAGAATTTCCTCGAAGCCGACCTCGATCAGCGCCTCGACAGCGGACCCTTGCGTTGGCATCTGATCCTCACCGTCGCCCAACCCGGCGACCCCACTAACGACGCCACGCTGCAATGGCCCGACGATCGTCGGCAGATCGACGCAGGCACCCTGGTGATCGATCACACGAGTTCGCAGGAAAACGGCGCATGCCGTGACGTCAACTTCGATCCGACGATCCTGCCGGCCGGCATCGCGCCGTCCGACGATCCCTTGCTCGCCGCGCGCTCGGCCGCCTATGCGCTGTCGTTCAAGCGCCGCACCCGCGAGGAAGCGCTGCATCCCGCGGTTCACCAAGCTCAGACAAACGGAGAACACTCATGATGCCGACGCGCACCCATTTCAGTCCGCTCGCGCGACTGTTGCACTGGACGATGGCGCCCTTGATCATCGCGATGTTGTTCATCGGCGTGGGCATGGTCGCCACCGTCTCGCGCGCACACGACACGCTGATCGCGATTCACAAGCCGCTCGGCATCGCGCTGCTGCTGCTGGTGGTGCTGCGCGCGGGCGTGCGCCTCACGCGCGGCAGCCCGGCGTTGCCCGACGACATGCCCACGCCGCAACGGTTCGCGGCGAAGGCCTCGCACCTCGTGCTGTACGTGTTGATGGCGGCCATGCCGTTGATCGGCTGGGCGATGCTGTCCGCCGCGGGCTATCCGGTCACGCTGTATGGTGCGCTGCATCTGCCGCCGATCGCGCCGCATAACGTCGCACTGTTCGCGTTGCTGCGCGCGTTGCACACGTGGCTCGCATTTGCCCTGTTCGCCACGGTGCTGCTGCATCTCGCGGCGGCGTTGTTTCATGGGCTGATCCGGCGCGATGGCGTGTTTTCCAGCATGGCGCGCGGCGGGCGTTGATGCTTTGTTGCGGGTTTAGTTCTTCACGCGTTCCGACCTCGGATCGTAAGGCGCCTTCAGATGCACGGTGGCCGGCAGCAGTTCGCCGGCGACATCGATCGCATAGCGGCCGCTGTTCAGATACGCGGCATCCGCTGCGCCGTCGGGGTTGTTCACATAACCCAGTGCGACCGGACAGCCGAGCGTGTGCCCGAACGCCGCCGAGCTGACGAAGCCCACCGGCTTGCCGTTGCGCAGGATCGCTTCGCCGCCCCACAGCATGCGCCGCGCGGCGCCGTCGGCGGTCAGCACGACCATGCGGCGGCGCAGCGGTTCGGCGCGCAGTTTCAGCAGCGCGTCGCGGCCGCGGAACGCAATGTCCTTGTCGAGCTTGCACGCGAAGGACAAGCCCGCTTCGAACGGATGGGTGTCCGGCGTGAGTTCACGGCCCCAGGCGCGATAGCCTTTCTCGATGCGCAACGAGTCGATCGCGTAGTAGCCCGCGTTGACGAGGCCGAACGCCTTGCCGGCTGCGTGCAGCGTTTCGTATACGCCCACCGCGAATTCAACCGGCACATACAGTTCCCAGCCGAGTTCGCCTACATAGGTGAGACGCGTGGCGCGCACCGTCGCGTAGCCGAGATCCACCTCGCGGCTATGGCCGAAAGCGAACGCCTCGTTGCTCCAGTCCGCTTTGGAGACGCTTTGCAGCAGTTCGCGCGAACGCGGGCCCATCACGGCAAGCACGGCGTACTGGCCGGTGACGTCGACGAGCGTGCAGTGCCTGTCGTGCGGAATCGCCCGTTCAATGGTGTCGAAGTCGCGCGTGGTTTGCGCGCTGCCTGTCACGAGCAGGTATTGATCGTCGGCGAGGCGCGTGAGCGTGAAATCCGATTCGTAGCCGCCGCGCTCGTTGAGCATGCCGGTGTATACCGTGGTGCCGGTCGGCACGTCCACGTCGTTGGCGACGATGGCTTGCAGCACGCTTTGCGCGTCGCGTCCCTTGACGAGAAATTTGGAGAACGACGTCATGTCGAACAGCGCGACGCCTTCACGGCACGCGCGGTGTTCTGCGCCGCTCCAGGGCAGCCAGTTCTGCTGGCCGAAGGCGTACTCGATCCTCGCTTCTGCGGGCGACGGGGCGAAAAAGTTGGCGCGTTCCCAACCCATCTTGCTGCCGAAACACGCGCCCTCGTCACGCAGCAGCGAATACAGCGGCGAGCGGCGAAACGGCCGTGCGCTGTCGAGTTCGCGATTCGGCCAGGGCATGGCGTAATGCAGGCCGAGCGTCTCCTTCACGCGATCGTGCAGCCAGGTGTCGTTGCCGTTAAAGCGCGCGAAGCGGCGAATATCGACCGGCCATAGGTCCATGGTCGGCTCGCCCGCCATGATCCATTCCGCGAGCGCCATGCCCGCGCCGCCGGCCGACGCGATCCCCATGGAATTGAAACCCGCGCCGACGAAAAAGCGCCGCAATTCAGGCGCTTCGCCCAGCATGAAGTTGTTGTCCGGTGTGAACGATTCGGGGCCGTTATAGAACTGGCGCACCTGGGCCGTTTCGAGGGCGGGCACGCGCTGCAGCGCATTTTTCATCAGGATTTCGAACTGATCCCAATCGTCCGGCAGCAGCTGGAATTCGAAGTTCTCGGGAATGCCGTTCATGCCCCACGGTTTCGCATCCGGCTCGAAGCCTCCCATCACGAGGCCGCCAACTTCCTCCTTGAAGTAGATGAAGCCGTCCGGATCGCGCATGACCGGCAAATCCGGATGCACGCCGGCAATGCGTTCCGTGACGATGTAATAGTGCTCGGCCGAATGCAGCGGCACGCTCACGCCGCACAGGCGGCCGACCGCCTTGGCCCATTGGCCCGCGCAATTCACGACGATGTCCGCGCCGATCGTGCCTGCTTCGCCGTCCTTGGTGCGCCACGCGAGGCCGCTCACTTCGCGCGCGCCGCGCGCCGTGCCGTCCCGCGCGGCGCGCGTGTGGATCGCCGTGACGCGGGTGTTTTCGACGATGCGCGCGCCGCGCATCCGGGCGCCGCGGGCCAGCGCCTGGGTGAGGTCGGTGGGATTCGCCTTGCCGTCGCCCGGCAGCCAGACGGCGCCGAGCAGGTCGTCGGTGCGCATGACCGGCCACAGGTCGCCGGCCTCCCGCGGGCTGATTACCTCGCAGGCCACGCCGTAGGCGCGCGCGACGGCCGCGGTGCGTTTGAGTTGCGTCATCCGCTCGGACGTGCGGGCTACCGAGAGCGAGCCGCATTGCTTCCAGCCGGTCGCGAGGCCGGTGTCGGCTTCAAGTTCGGCGTAGAGCGCGGTCGAATAGCGGATCAGCTTCGTCATGCCCTCCTGGGCGCGCAACTGGCCGACGAGGCCGGCCGCATGCCAGGTCGTGCCGCACGACAGCTGACCCTGTTCGAGCAGCACCACATCGGTCCAGCCCAATCTGGTCAGATGGTAGGCGACCGAACAGCCGATGATCCCGCCGCCGACAATCACGACGCGAGCGTGGGTAGGAATGAATGTGGACATGTGTGGAAAGTCGTGGATTAATTGCGAGCAGATTGCCGCAAAAAAACACGGAATGCAACGGGCATCTGACATCGTTGGGCAATCACCTGTCGAGTCACACGCCTGACACATTAATAGCCTGCCGGTAACGCGGTGCTCATCGCGCCCGCTGGTCGCGCCTATGCAGCGCACGGAGCTGAGCGCTGTACAGGCACCGCAGTGTGGTTTTGCTTGGAAGCATGTGGCTATACTCCCTGCCGAAGCGCGTCTTTTGCTAGACTCCCGTATACAGTCACCGCCCGAGCCCGAATGTTCTCCAACCAGCGCCAAGCCGAAATCCTGCGACTCGTCCGCGAGCAGCGCACCTGCACGATTACCGATCTTGCCGGCCGCTTCGACGTGTCCGACGAGACCATCCGCCGCAATATCAAGCCGTTGATCGCCGACGGCCTGCTGATCAAGGTTCACGGCGGCATCATGCTGCCCGAGCGTCTGGACGAGCCGCCGTTCCAGCGGCGCATGGCGGTGAGCGCCGAGGGCAAGCGGGCGATCGGCGCGCGCATCGGCGAACTGGTGCGGGACGGCGACTCGCTGATCATCGAGGGCGGCACGACCTGTCTGCATATTGCGCACGCGCTTGCCGCGCGCTCGCGGCTCACGGTCGTGACCCATTCCGTCGAAGTCGCGCGTGTGCTCGCGCCGCGCAACGGCAACCGCGTGTTCATCGCGGGCGGCGAGTTGCGCGCGGACGACTGCGCCGCGTTTGGCGACAGCGTGCTGGCTTTCCTGCGTCAGTTCCACGTGCGCTACGCGATCGCCTCGGTCACGGCGATCGACATGCAGGGACGTTTCATGGACGCGCTGCCCGCCGACGTGGCGTTTTCGCTGGCGGCCTTCGCACAGGCCGAGCGGCGGGTGGTCGCGGCGGATCACGCGAAATTCGGCCATAGCGCGCTGGTGCACGCGTTCGGCGCGGACGCCGTCGACCTGCTGGTGACGGACGAAGCGCCGCCGCCGGCACTGGCTCAGGTGTTCGCGGCGGCCGGGTTGGATGTGGAGCTCGCCACACAGCCAGGTTCGTCCGACGCGTAAAATGGCCGGTTACCACAGACAATCGATGCCGCACGAAAAGTCGCCGGCCGGCGCCCACCACGCTGCGCCAGGCTGACACGATCCGCGCGCGCTTGCCTTTGCCGGCTTGAATAGGAATGGACGCCGATGTCGTCAGTTTTCTTCGATCGGGAGCGTATTGCGGAATGGCTCGGGGACCACACCGTCGCCAAGGCGCGCTCGGTCGGCCCCGTTACCCATGTGAAATGGCAGGGCGCCACCCTCAGCGGCGACGTGCAGGGCTCGCAGCGGCTTCCCTATAAAACGCGCGTGCGCTTTCGTACCGACGGCGGTTCGCCTTGGGCCCAAGGCGACTGCAGTTGCCCGGTCGGCCGGAACTGCAAGCACGTCGCCGCGCTGCTGCTCGCCGAGCTCGACTATCACGACGAGATGGACCATATCACCCAAGTCGAACTGGACGAGGGCGAGACCGCGCACGACTTGCCGCGCGAGCCGCTGGCGCATCCCGGGGCGCCTTCAGGCGTGCGGCCCGAACTGGTCAGTTGGCTCGAGCGTTTTCGCGCCCGCGCCGAGGCGGCGGACGCCGACGCCCAGAAGGCCAGCGCGCCGCGCACCCAGACGCTCGCGTATCGGCTGAACTGGTCCAAATTCCACATGCGCCATGAGGTGGTGCTGTACCGCGCGCGCTGCGATGCGCAGGGCGCGATCGTCGAAGTCGACGAACCCTGGGGCAATGTGGAAGCGGCGCTTCTCAAACAGCCCAAGTTCGTCTCCGACGAAGACCTCTCCATTCTGCGCGGGCTGTGGCTCGGCCGCTCGCGCGAGGACTTCGGGCAGTTCATTCTGCGCGGCACGAGCGGCGCGGAGATGCTGCAGAAGCTGATCGCCACGGGCAGGCTGTTCTTCGATTTCACGCCGGGCGCCGGCCAGGATGGACCGGTCCCGCTCGCGCGCGGCGCCGACCGGCCCGGCCGGATCGAATGGGAGCCGCTCGCCGACGAGCGGCTGCGGCCCGTGCTGTGCACCGAGCCGCGCGCGAGCATGGTGCTGCCGACCGAGCCGGTCTGGTATGTGGACGGGGTCGCCAACGAAGCGGGCATCGTCCAGTCGTCGCTGCCGTTCCAGCAGTTGCCGGACTATCTGGCCATGCCGCCGATCTCGCTCGCCGAAGCGCCGCTGGTCGCCTCGGTGCTGCGCGAGATCGCGCCCGAGTTGCCGCTGCCGCCCACGCACGACGCGTGCGCGATTCGCGTGATCGACGTCGATCCGGTGCCGGTGCTCACGCTCAACAGCCACGCGCTGCCGTCCTCGGCCGGCAAGTCGGGTTTGCGTCAATCCGCGGCGGTCGAACTGGCGGGCGTCAGTTTCGATTACGACGGCGTGAGCATCAATGTGGATAGCAGTGTGACGCTCGTGCCGATGCCGGGCGGCGACGTCATTCATATCCGCCGCCGCTACGAGGCCGAGAAAAAGCGTCTGCTCGAACTGCGCAAGACCGGTTTGCAGAAGGTGCCGACCAGCCGGGTCTATGCGTCGCGGCTGCTGCCCGACACCATGCTCGGCCTGCCCGATGCCGACGCGTGGTCCGCGTTCGTCAACGACGCCGTGCCGGAGCTCGTGAGCAAAGGCTGGCGCGTCACGATGGCGCCCGAGTTCCGCTACAACGTGATCGAGATCGATGCGATCGAAGGCACCGCGCATCAGGCGGGCGACGGCTGGTTCGATCTGGAGATGGGCATCCGCATCGGCGAGCGCAACGTGCGGCTGGAACCGCTGCTCGCCGACCTGTTCAAGCGCGACCGGCGCTGGCTGAACGGCGCGCTCGAAACCATCCGCGACGACGAGCCGATCGAGCTGAAGACCGAGGAGAACAAGCGTCTGCGGCTGCGCGCCGACCGGCTGAAGCCGGTGGTGCGCGTGCTCGTCGATCTGTTCGACGCGCTCGGCGGCTCGCTCGCCGAGGGCGCGCCGCTGCGCGTGGCATCCGTCGACGCCGGCCGGCTGGAAGCGTTGGATGGCACCGGCCGCTGGCAATTTCGCGGCGAAGATTCGATCCGCCAACTGGCGCAGCGCCTGCAAGCCGGGCCGGGATTGCGCGAGGTGCCGGTGCCGCGCGGCCTGAAGGCCGAACTGCGGACCTATCAGCAACAAGGCCTGAACTGGATGCAGTTTCTGCGCGAGCACGATCTCGCCGGCGTGCTTGCCGACGACATGGGGCTGGGCAAGACCGTGCAGACGCTCGCGCATATTCTCGCGGAGAAAGAAGCGGGGCGCCTGAAGCGGCCCGCGCTGATCGTCGTGCCGACCACGCTCGTGCACAACTGGCGCGAGGAAGCGCGCCGCTTCGCGCCCGAACTGAAGGTGCTGGTGTTGAACGGTCCGCAGCGCAAGGAGCGCTTCGAGCAGATCGGCGAACACGAGCTGATTCTGACCACTTACGCGCTGCTATGGCGCGATCAGAAGGTCCTGGCCGGGCACGACTATCACTTGCTGATTCTCGACGAGGCGCAGTACGTGAAGAACGCCACTACCAAAGCCGCGCAGGCGATTCGCGGACTGCGCGCGCGGCATCGGCTGTGTCTGACGGGCACGCCGCTGGAGAATCATCTCGGCGAGCTGTGGTCGCAGTTCGATTTTCTGTTGCCGGGGTTTCTCGGCAGCCAGAAAGACTTCACCAAACGCTGGCGCAATCCGATCGAGAAGAACGGCGACGGTGTGCGCCGCGCTTTGCTGGCGCGCCGCATCCGGCCGTTCATGTTGCGCCGTCGCAAGGACGAGGTCGCCAAGGAGTTGCCGGCGAAAACGACGATCTTGTGCTCCGTGGACCTGGAAGGGGCGCAGCGCGATCTCTACGAAACCGTGCGCACGGCGATGCAGGAGAAAGTGCGCGCCGCGGTCAGCGCGCAGGGTCTCGCGCGCAGCCACATCATCGTGCTCGATGCCTTGCTGAAGCTGCGCCAGGTGTGCTGCGATCCGCGCCTTGTTCGCACGCTCAAGGCGGCGGGTGAAGCGCACGAGGCGCGTGATACGCGCGTCAAAGTGGACAAGATCGAGAAGGGTGCGCGCGCCATGCGCTCGGCCAAGCTCGACCTGCTGCTGTCGATGCTGCCCGAATTGATCGAGGAAGGACGCCGCGTGCTGTTGTTCTCGCAGTTCACCGGCATGTTGGCGCTGATTGGCGAAGCGCTCGAGGAGGCCGCCATTCCCTACGTCATTCTCACCGGCGACACGGCGGATCGCGTTACGCCTGTCGAGCGCTTCCAGCAAGGCGAGGTGCCGCTGTTCCTGATCAGCCTGAAGGCGGGCGGCGTGGGCCTGAACCTGACCGCCGCCGACACGGTGATCCACTACGACCCGTGGTGGAACCCGGCGGCCGAGAATCAGGCGACGGACCGCGCGCATCGGCTGGGGCAGGACAAGCCCGTGTTCGTGTACAAGCTGATTGCGGCGGGCAGCATCGAAGAAAAGATCGTGGAGCTGCAGGAACAGAAGGCGGGGCTCGCCGACAGCATTCTCTCCGAAGACGCCGCCGGCGCCGCCAAGTTCTCCGACGACGACCTCGACGCGCTGTTCGCACCGATGCCGGAAATCGAAAGCGGCCGATAACGCGCGCCGTGATCGCGATCGCGTGTGTCCGCGCGAGTTGAGTCGGCTGCTTCCGGGGTCTCGAAACAGCTGTGGCGCATGCCGCGCCGTGTGACGTAGCGCGCGTTCGCGGCGTTCAAATATCCCCAGTTTTGCCGCTGCTTCGCCCAGAAGTGTGACAAATAGTCAATGCGCGCCGCGCTGGCGGCGGCGCCGTCAACGCTTTCTCCTGACACTCGTTGAACACGCGACCCTAAGTGGTCAGTCAACGCAGAATGTTAAGGACACGCCATCAATGAAGAAGCCGATTTTTGCCGCTGCTGTCGCGCGCGCTGCCCAATGAGTTGCCGCATGCAAGGGCTACTCACTTCGACACCACGCCCGATAGCCGTTGCAGCCGTTGCCGCGACGACGGCCGCGGCTAGTCGCCCACGCGATTTACCCGCGCACGCTAACGAATTCCGCTCGATGAAGCCCTCTTTGTCCCGCTGCGTCAGATGGGGCTTTGCCACGCTGTGCGCGTTGTCGCTCGCCGGGTCGTTGGCCGGCTGCGCACCGTTCAGGTCGGGCACGGTGCCTCGTGGGTCGGCGCACGTTGCCGGCACGTCGCCGTCCCTGGCTTTGCCCGCAGCCGAATCGGCGCCTGCGGTCCCGGCCGGCTTCTACCGCGTCAATCCCGGCGATACGCAGACCGGCGTTGCCAGAGCGTTCGGTCGCGAGCCCGCGGCGATCGGGCAGTGGAACGGCCTTTTGCCCGATGACGGTCTGCAAATCGGCCAGGTGCTGCGCGTCGCGCCGCCGGTGGCCGAGGATGGCTTGCCGCCATCGACCACGTCATCGGATTCACGTGCGCAGGCGCGCGCGCTCTTCGCCGATGGCTCGAACCGGCCTCCGCCCGCCGCGGCACGACTCGGGTGGCCGGCCGGCGGCCCGGTGATCGAGCGATTCGTTGCGGGCAGCACGAAGGGGATCGTGGTGGGCGGGCACGCCGGCGAACCGGTGAGGGCCGCGTCGGGCGGCCGTGTCGTGTACTCGGGCGGCCGGATCGCGGCGTACGGCAAGCTGATCATCATCAAGCACGACAGGCGTCTATTGACGGCATACGGCAACAACCGCGCGTTGCTAGTCAAGGAAGGCGCGGCCGTCAAGGCGGGCGCCCCGATCGCCGAAATGGGCGCGGACGATAAAGGCCAGGCGTCGTTGCGCTTCGAAGTGCGAGTGGACGGCAGACCGGTCGATCCGCTCGCGTACCTGCCCAACCGCCCGTGACGCGGCGCGCTCGCGGCTTCCTCGTTCATTCGAACACAAACACAAACATGAAGCGGCGCCTGCTAGCAGGCCGCGCGCCGCTCGACGCGATGCCTATGATCTTCAGGTTTCAATATTTTGGTGCGGGCCGGCGCGGTTTGATGGTCGCGCTAGCCGGTACGTTGCTCACGCTCGCCGGATGCGCGCAGCTGGAACCCGTCAGCAGTTCGCTGAACGATGCCGGCGCTCCCGCACTCTCGAACCGGGTCACGCGCCCACGTCCGTTGCAAGCCGCCGGTGTGGCCGCCCAGCGCGCGTCAGTCACCCTCGGCGATGAGCCGCTACCCGGTCGCGCAACCGGCGACGATGTGCCATCGTCCACAGCCGTCCGCGCATGCGGCAGCACCTTCCAGCAAACCGGAATGGCGTCGTGGTACGGCAAGCGCTTCAACGGCCGCCGCACTGCGAGCGGCGAACGCTACGACATGCGCGCGCTCACCGCCGCGCATCGGACCTTGCCGCTGGGCGCGTGCGTGCGGGTGACGGCCGTCGGCAGCGCGCGATCGGTGATCGTTCGCATCAACGATCGCGGTCCGTTCGTGCAGGGAAGGGTCATCGATCTGTCGTACGCGGCCGCGCGCTTGCTCGGTTTCGGTATGGCAGGCAATGCGCAGGTCACGCTGGAGCGCCTTGCTGCGGTACCCGTCTGCCCGGAAGGCCGGGGCACCTGATGCGCGGCGCGCCCTAGCGGACCATAAAACCGCTACGCCCCGCACGATTGATCAGACATCGCCTCGGTATTCCACCGGCAATTGCATCTGTAACAAACTTGCTTCGTCTGTAAATGGGCCGTTTCCGCAGCTTCAATTCATACCATTTTCAGGGCGAGATGAGACAACGCTTCTATCCGTAACGCATGATTGTTTGCGTAATAACTACCTGTCGCGCGGTTACAAAAGCAGTTCTTTCATCTTGAGCTGGAATTTCGGAGCAGCTAACTTCGGCGTACTCGTGTGGTTAGTTCCCCGCGAGCGTGTGATGTGTTAGCGGCGTCGGCTTCCGGAAGGAGGCGGCGCCGCATTTTTGCCAACGTTGCGCGCCCGGCTTAACAATCTTTAAACGATTTATTTTGAGACTGTTTCTATACTGACTCGCAAATTGTCAAATCGCCGTTTCCCGAACGCGGGACGCAGCCTGAATAAGACAACGGCGAAACAACGGCGAGACAACGGCGAACGGGGCCAATCACCAGGCGAGCGAGACCAGCCGCTGAAAACGCCGACCGTCACGGTCGATGCGCGTGCCGGGCGGCGCGGCAAGTGCGCGGCCGACAATGCGGGAGACGGCTTAAAAAATCGCATTGGACTGGCGTTGCCGGTCCGGATAGCCGCTGGATGGCATCTGGAAAAAGAACGACCGTTTTTTCGATTATGATGACCGGCCCCCCTCGATACGCGGCGCGATAGAGCCCACAATGCGCGCTAATTTTGAGACGGAGGGCGGGCCCGAACGGGGCGCAAGGCAAAGGACCACTAGTCGAAAAATGTGCCGCCGAAGATGAAATTGGAAGCCGGATCGTCGGTGCTTACGCCGTCATCCCGGTCATCTGCCGGTAAGCCGGCCACCAGTTACGAACGACGATGTCGCGTTGCGGGGTTTTATGAGAATTGCAGTCCTGGATGACGATTCGGCTCAGGCCGATCTTGTTTGCCAAACGCTGTCGGCGGCGGGCCATATCTGTCACGCATACGGTGCGGGCCGCGAACTGGTGCGGCAACTGCGGCGCCAGACGTTCGATCTGCTGGTGCTCGACTGGAACGTGCCCGACATGTCCGGTGAAGAGGTGCTGCGCTGGGTGCGGGAGAGTCTCTCCGAGCGCCTGCCGGTGCTGTTCATGACGAGCCGCGGCCGCGAAAGCGACATCACGTCGATTCTCAACACGGGTGCGGACGACTATGTCGTCAAGCCGGTGTCCGCCGCGGTGTTGCTGGCGCGAGTCGGCTCCTTGCTGCGCCGCGCGTATCACCTCAAGCCGGCCGCGGTGAAGGAAGTTTTCGGCGAATTCGAATTCGATCTGGGCGCGAGGCACGTGGTGGTGCGCGGCGCGACGGTGGCCGTCACGCAGAAGGAATTCGAACTCGCGCTGCTGCTGTTCCAGCATCTGAGCCGGCCGTTGTCGCGTGCGCATATTCTCGACGTGATCTGGAAGCAGGCGACCGACATCCCGTCGCGCACCATGGACACCCACGTATCGATGCTGCGCAGCAAGCTCGGTCTGCGCCCGGAGCACGGCTACCGTCTGACGCCGATTTACGGCTATGGCTACCGGCTGGAGCGGATCGAATCCGCGACGCCGCCGGCCGCGCTCGACCCCCGCGCCGAAGCGGGGGACGCGTGACGTTGTCCGCCGCAGCGGCGCCGCGCGGCAGCACGGTTGCGCCGGGCCGCCGCCATGGTGCGCTGCTCGCGGTAAGCGGCCTGCTCGCGATGGCCTGCTTCGCGCCGGTGTCGGCGCATGCCCAGTCGCCGCGCGCGACGAAGCCGCGGGTGAAAGCCGCGGCGCCCGTGTACGTTTCGTATGTGACCCGCGACGGCGACACGCTGTACGACATCGCCAGCCACGCCATGCGTGACCCGAGTGACTGGGCCGTGCTGAGCCGCCTGAATCATGTGCCCGCGCCACGCCGCATGCCGGCGGGCATCGTTTTGCGTCTGCCCGCCGATAAACTCAAACAGGAACAGGAGTCGGCCCGCGTGATCGCGACGAGCGGACCGGCCGAGCATGCGTTCGGCAAGAATCCCTACGTGCCGATCGAGCAGGGCACGACGCTTGGCGAAGGCGATCGCATCCGCACCGGGGAAAACGGCTTTGTGACGCTGGAATTGCCCGACGGCTCGCATGTCACGGTCGCGCAAAACGGCCTGCTGGAAATCGGCGCGCTGCGGAGCACCACGCTGACCGGCGCCACCGACCGTGTGCTCGAACTGCGCGGCGGCGAAGTGGAAAGCCAGGTCACGCATGCGACAAAGAAAGATGACCGCTTCCAGATCCGCTCGCCGTCTGTCGTGGCGGGCGTGCGCGGAACCCGCTTCAAGGTCGCCTACGACAACGGCGCGCAAACCACCGCGGTGGAGGTGCTCGACGGCGCGGTCGGCGTCGACGCGGCCGGCCCCGGCGGACGCGGCGCGGCGCCGCTGCCGGGCGTGCCGCTGCAGGCCTCCGCGCAACTCGTGAAGGCGCGCTTTGGCAGCGTGACGCGGGCAGGCGAGACGGTCGGCGGGCCGGTCGAGTTGCTGCCCGCGCTCACGCTCGCGCAGCCGGCCAAGGTGCAGGACGGCAACACGGTCGCGTTCGATCTCGTTGCGGCCGAACACGCCGTGGCGTACCGCGTGCAGATCGCGCGCGACGCCGACCAGCTCGACCTGATTCGCGATCTGCGCGTGAGCGTGCCGCATGCGGATTTCGGCGACCTCGCCGACGGCACCTATTTCGTGCGGATCGCCGCGATCGACGCCAACGGACTCGAAGGTCTGCCGCAGGTGTATGCCTTCGAACGGCGCCAGCTCGGGCTGGCCGCCTCGGCGGCCCAGCGCGCCGGCAGCCGCGACTATGAGTTCCGCTGGTTCGTGAACCGCGCCGCGGTGGCGACACGCTTTCGTTTCGTGCTCGCGGCGACCGCCGACCTGCGTCATCCGCTCGTCGACCGCACCGATCTGTCGGGCGGCCAACTGGTCGTGAGCGATCTGCCGGCCGGCGTCTACTACTGGACGATCGTCGCCGAGCAGTTCGAGAACGGCCGCTTCTACGAAAAGAACAGCGCGGTGCGCTCGTTTACGCTTGCGCGCTGACGCTGGTAGATTCACGGGATTCACGGGGCTGAGCGATTCATCAGCCCGCTTCCTCGCTCCGAACCAGGCAACGCTTTGCCGACCACCTCTACGCGCCTGAGCCTCGATCCACGCGCCCGTCTCGGACGGCGCGCCGGCCGCCGCTTCCTGATCGAATGGGCGGGCATCGGCTGTCTGGGCATCGTGGTGATTCTGCTCAGTTCGCTTGGCCGCCTGAGCGCGAGCGTCGATCATCTGGTCTACGACCGCTTTCTGAGCCTGCACACCCAGCCTTTGCTGCGCGATATCGTGGTGCTCGAAATCGACAACGCGAGCATCGCGCAACTGGGCCGCTGGCCGTGGCCGCGCAGCGTCCACGCAAAGCTGCTCGAACAGATCGCAAGCGCGAAGCCCGCCGCAGTGATCTACGACGTCCTGTTCACCGAGCCCAATCCGCAAGACGCCGAGCTCGCCCGCGCCATCGCGCTGAGTCCGACCTATCTGCCGGTGCTGCTGAGCGCGCCCGATAGCGCCGGGCGCCGCACCGTGGTCGAGCCGGCGGGGCCGCTCGCGCATGCGGCGGCGGGGCTCGGCCATATCAATCTCGAAGTCGACAGCGACGGCATCGTGCGCAGCGTCGCGCAATACGAGGGCGACGCCGACTCCCGCTGGCCGCAATTGATGGTGCCGGTCGCCGAGGCGGTCGAACATGGCGCGCTGCATCGGGATGGCCGCCGGCCCGCCCGCGCTTCGGCCGTGGCCGCGTCCGGCCACGACGGCGGCGAAGACCGTTTCCTGATCCCGTTCGGTCCGAACGCGCAGCACTATCCGACGCTGAGTTTCGCCCGCGTACTCGCCGGCGACGTGACGCCGGAGCAGTTGCGCGGCCGCATCGTGCTGATCGGCGTGACCGCGTCCGGCTTGTACGACCGCTTTGCGACGCCCGTGTCCGGCGAACTCGGGCCGCTGCCCGGCGTGTATATCCATGCGAACGTGCTCGACACGCTGCTGACGGGCCGCGAGATCGAGCCCGCCGCGCGCTGGGCGCTGTTCGCGGTGTCGCTCGTGCCGCTTGCCGCGCTGCTGGCCGGTTTTCTGGTGCTGTCGCCGCGCCGTTCGTTGCTGCTGACCGGCGCGCTGTGCGTGCTCGCGTCCGCCGGCAGTGCGGTCTTGCTGTACGGCGCGCGGCTGTGGCTGTCGCCGGTGCCGGCGATCGTCGGCGTGGTGGCCGTCTATCCGATCTGGAACTGGCGGCGCCTTGAAATGACGATGGCCTATCTGCGCGAAGAACTGCAACGCCTCGCCGACGAACCCCATCTGCTGCCGGAAACGCCGCAGCGCCGCCGCGAATTCGGCGGCGACGTGCTGGAGCAGCACATGGCGCTGATGGCGCAGGCCGCGCAGCGCGTGCAGGACATGAAGCGTTTCGTGTGGGACAGCCTCGACAGCATGCCGGAGCCGATTCTCGTGAGCGACGTGCGCGGCGTCGTGCTGATCGCGAATCATGCCGCCAAGGCGCATTTCGCGCGTCTGGGCGCGCCGCTGCCCGAAGGCCGTCCGATGCGGGACGTGCTGGGCGGCCTGACGCTCGTGAAGACGATCGACGGCGACGCGGCGTCGGATGCCGAAAACAATCTGCTCGCGCGCGCGCACTGGCCGGCGCCGCTCGATCCGGCGCGCCACGAATTCGCCGCGCTGATGGCGCATGGCGTCGAAGTGCGCGACGCCCGCGAGCGCGACCATCTGCTGCGCTACGCGAACTGCACCAACGAGCAGGGCGAGACCACCGGCTGGATCGCGGGTCTCGTCGACGTGTCGGCCTTGCACGCGGCCGAGCGTCAGCGCGAAGACGCGCTGCGGCTCCTGTCGCACGACATGCGTTCGCCGCAGGCGTCGATTCTGGCGCTGGTGGAGATCGAGCGCGCCCGCCGCGAGCCGGTGCTCGCGCGCGGCTTGCTGGAGCGTATCGAGCGCTACGCGCAGCGCGCGCTCACGCTTGCCGACGACTTCGTGCAACTGGCGCGCGCCGAATCGCAAACGTATGTGCTGGAACCGGTGAGCCTGACAGAACTGCTGATCGACGCCAGCGACGAGGTCTGGCCGCAGGCCCACGCGAAGCGCATCGCGTTGCACACGGAGACCGCCGCGAGCGATGCCGCCGACGACGGCGGCCACTGGATCTGCGCCGACCGTTCGCTGATGACGCGCGCGCTCGTCAACATTCTGAACAACGCGGTCAAGTACAGTCCGCCGGATACGCAGATCGTGTGCAGCGTCGCGAGCGCGACGCCCAAGGCCGTGCCGGGCGCGGCGCGGCGCGTGTCGTGCACGATTCGCGATCAGGGTTACGGCATTCCGAAGGAGCAGCAGGCGGGCCTGTTCGAGCGCTTCCGGCGCTTTCACGAAGCCGAGCGGCCCGACGTGGGCGGTGCCGGGCTCGGCATGGCTTTCGTCAAGACGGTTGTCACGCGCCACGGCGGCGATGTCGAGGTGGCGAGCGAACCCGGGCAGGGCACGGCGTTCACGATCCGCCTGCCGGTGCTCGAAGAGGCGCAATCCGGCGCCGCCCTCACGCCGCGGACTTGATCCATGAATAGCACCTTAGCGCGCCTTAGCGCACCTTAGCGAAGCGAGAAGATGGTGAAAGCAATCCTGATCGGTGCCGCGCTGGCTGCGGCGAGTCTCTCCGGTTGCGCGGGCCTGAGCGCCGACGTGCATACCGCCGCCACCGCGAACGCCGCCGCCGTGCTGCAAGGCGAACGGACCTACGCGATTTCGCGCATGCCGTCGCAAGAGGCCAGCGCGGATCATCCGCGCTTCGAAAGCTTGCTCACGGACGAGTTGGCCAGGCAGGGCCTGGTCGAAACGGCGGGGCCGTCGGCCCGTTATCTGCTCTCGGTGGCTTACGACACGCGGCCGGCGGCGATCGGTGTCGGTGAAAAAGGCTGCACGCCGGGCGACTGCGGGCGCGCGCGCGACGCCCCGTTCTCGCTGTTCAGCGGCCGGGCTTACCGGCACGCGCTGACGCTGCGTTTCTTCGAGCGCGCGAGCGGACAGGAAGTGTATAAAGTCAGCGCGTCGAGCAGCGATCGCGACGCGGATCCGCTGCATGCCATGCCCGCGCTCGTCAAAAGCGCGCTGGCCAGGTTTCCGTTCGATGCGCCGCCCGACTGGCGTGTGAAACTGCGTACCGACAAAACGGGCGGCGTGCCGGTGGTGACCTCGGTGAAGCCGCTGCAACCGTAACGCGCCCGCGTCATTGCGGCGCGTTGCGGTCCTCCGGCCAGCGGTTTTCGAAGACGCAGTCGGCGAGCGGCAGACGGCTCGCCCAACGTTCGGTTTCCAGCATCGGCTCGCTGTAGAACTGGTCGACGTGCCCCAGACACAGAATCGCCACGGGCCGCGCGCCGTCGGGCATGTGCAGCAGCCGGCGCACCGCGTCGACGTCGAACAGCGACACCCAGCCCATGCCCAGACCTTCCGCGCGCGCGGCGAGCCACATGTTCTGGATCGCGCACGCCACCGACGCGAGGTCCATCTCCGGCAAGGTGCGGCGGCCGAAGATATGGCGCTCGCGTCCGTCCATCAGCGCCATCACCAGCAGCTCGCCGCATTCCAGCATGCCTTCCACTTTCAGCTTCATGAATTCTTCGCGGCGTTGGCCGAGCGCGTCGGCGGTGGCGAGGCGTTCGGCTTCCACCGTGTCATGCAAGGCCGCGCGCAGCGTGGAATCGGTGATGCGCGCGATCCGCCATGGCTGCATGAAGCCGACGCTCGGCGCGTGATGCGCCGCGTCGAGCAGACGCCGCAGCACGGCCGGGTCGACCGCATCGCGCACGAAATGGCGCATGTCGCGGCGTTCGTAAATCGCGCGGTAGACGGCGTCGCGCTCGGAATCGTTAAAAGGCTGCGCCATGGAACAGGGCGGCCGCGAAGGCCGGGTTGGAGGGCCAGTAAGCGTGCATGTAGCTCGCCACGATCGAGCCGGCGCGGTAGACGGCTTCGCCGGGCGCGCCGCCTTGCGGCCGGGTGGCCGAGCGCAGCGGCATGAGCGGGGTGTTCAGCTTCGAATAGTGAAACGTGTGGCCGGTCATCGGCCCGTGCAGGCTGTCGATCTGCTGCATGCCGAGCGCGGTGAAACGCGTTTGCATCGTCGCGTGGCCGGGCAGCAGGCCGAGCATCGGCGTGCTGGCGCCGTGCGCGTCGGTGAGCCGGTTAAGCAGATAGAGCATGCCGCCGCATTCGGCCACGAGCGGCTTGCCGGCGCCCGCGTGCGCGCGAATGCCGGCGGCGCTGCGCGTGTTGCCCGCCAGCGCCGCCGCGTGCAGTTCCGGGTAGCCGCCGGGCAGGTACAGCGCATCAGCGTGTTCGGGCAGTGGCTGGTCGGCGAGCGGCGAAAAGTATTCGATCCGCGCACCGAGGGCTTCCAGCAGCGCGACGTTGGCCGGATAGATGAACGAGAATGCGGCGTCGCGCGCGATGGCGATCGTCCGGCCTTCCAGCAGGCGCGGCAGAGGCTGCGGCGCGGGCGCGCCGAACTCGACCGGCGGCGGCAGTTCGGCAAGCGGGGTGCCGCCGAGCGTGTCGGCGGCGTGATCGAGGCGCGCGTCGAGATCGTCGATTTCGTCCGCCTGGTGCAGGCCGAGGTGACGGTCGGGCAGCGCGATTTCGTCGCTGGCGGCAATGTGGCCGCACCAGCGCAGCCCATGCGGCAACGCCTCTTCGAGCATCTGCGCGTGCCGCGCGGAGCCGACGCGGTTGGCGAGCACGCCGTAAAACGGCACCTGCGGCCGGAATTGCGCGAGCCCGAAGGCCACCGCGCCGAAGGTCTGCGCCATCGCCTTCGCCGAAATGACCGCGAGCACCGGCACGCCGAAGGTGGTGGCGAGATCGGCGCTGCTCGGCGTGCCGTCGAACAAGCCCATCACGCCTTCGATCAGGATCAGATCGGCTTCGGCGGCCGCTTGCGCGAGCAGGTTGCGGCAGGCGGTTTCGCCCACCATCCACAGATCGAGCGAGAGGACGGGCGCGCCGCTCGCGCGCGCGAGGATCATCGGATCGAGAAAGTCGGGTCCGGTCTTGAAGACGCGTACGCGTCGCCCCAGCCGCCGATGGTAGCGCGCCAGACCCGCGGTGATCGTGGTCTTGCCCTGGCCCGACGCGGGCGCGCTGATAAAGAGGGCGGGGCACGCTCCGGGCGAAGTCTCCCCGGCAGACGTGTCGGCGGCCGTGCCGTGGGGGCCGGTCATCGCTCAGAACTCCACGCCGCGCTGCGCTTTCACGCCCTGCTCGCGATACGGATGCTTGACGATGCGCATTTCCGTGACGAGGTCGGCTGCTTCGATCAACGCGTCCGGCGCGTGACGGCCGGTCACCACCACGTGCACCATCGGCGCGCGCGCGGTCAGTACCGACAGGACTTCGTCGAGCGGCAGGTATTCGTACTTGAGCACCGTGTTCAGTTCGTCGAGGATCACCATCTGATACTCGCCGCTCTCGATCATGCGGCGCGCTTCATCCCAGCCTTTGCGCGCGGTCGCGATGTCGGCGTCGCGGTTCTGCGTGTTCCAGGTGTAGCCGTCGCCCATTGTGACGAAATCGCAATTGGCGATCGCGCCGAGAAAGTCTCGCTCCGACGTGTGCAGCGCGCCCTTGATGAATTGCACGACGCCGAGGCGCATGCCGTGGCCCAGCACGCGCACGGCCATGCCGAACGCGGCGGTGGTCTTGCCCTTGCCGGTGCCGGTGTTGACGATCAGCAGGCCTTTCTCGACGGTGGCGTTGGCCTGTTTCTTCTCGTGGCCTTCGCGCCGGCGCTCGGTCATGCGTTGGTGCGATTCGGGATCGGTCTTCATGGCAGGTTCGGTTCCTGAGTGTCGTTGTTGGGGTGTTCGTGATCAGCGACGGTGGTGGTCGTGGCGATCGCCACGGCGACGCCGGCATGCACCGTTTTGCGCATGAGGAGCGCGGCGCGCGGCACGTCATTGCAAGCGGCGAGGTCGCCGAGCCCGGCCGTTGCGGCAAGCAGCGCGCACGGCTCGCACACGCCGTCCACGCCGAGGTGCCCGCGCACTGCCGCCGAAGGCTCCGTCACGGGCATCGCCGCGATCTGTGCACGGCTGAAGAATGTCAGCGGCAGGGCATGACGTGCGCAGAATTCGCGCAGGCCCGTTTCGCCGGCTTTGGTATCGACCGAAGCCACGGTGCGGATTGCGTCGAATGCATGCGGGCCGAGCGCGGCGCGCACCGCCGCTTCGATCTGCTCAGCCGGGCTGTGCAAACGGCAGCCAATGCCGACGCTCAGCGTTTTCATGGCGTAGCCGCTCCGTGCGCGCCCGGCGTCGCGGCATCGGCCTGCGCCGCTGCGCGCATCAACGCGAGCGACACCACGCCGCCGATCACCACGATCGCCGGCGAGCCGAGTCCGGCGCGCGAGACGGTAGCGGCGAACTCGCCCAGCCGTGCGAGCGCATGGCGTTGCTCGGGACGGGTGGCCGACTCGATCGCCGCGCATGGCGTGTCGGCGCTCATGCCCGCCGCGAGCAACGCGCCGACGATATCGTCGAGCCGCCGCATGCCCATATAGATCACGAGCGTCATCTGCGTGGCCGCGAGCGCGGCCCAGTCCGGCTCGCCGCTGCCCGCGCCGTGCCCGGTGACGAACACCACGCCTTGCGCGTAGTCGCGATGCGTGACCGGAATGCCGATGGCCGCGGGCGCCGCGATTCCCGCCGTAATGCCGTTGATGACTTCGACCTCGACGCCGGCGGCATGCAGCGCCTGCTGTTCTTCGCCGCCCCGGCCGAACACGAACGGATCGCCGCCTTTCAGGCGCGCGACGCTGCGCCCGGCCCGCACATGATCAAGCAACTGTGCGACGATGCCGGCCTGCGGCGTGGACGGATGTCCGCCGCGTTTGCCGACGTAGACGATCCGTGCATCGGCGCGCGCGAACTGCAGCACCTCGGGATTCACCAGATCGTCGACCAGCACCACATCGGCTTGCGCCAACGCGCGGGTCGCCTTGAGCGTCATGAGTTCGACGTCGCCGGGTCCGGCGCCGATCAACCAGGCGCGGCTCATCGCGACGTGCACGGCAAGCGCCATGTCGTGACGTGCGGATCGGGGCGAAGCGCGCGGGAGCGCCGGATGGCGGATTTTTGGGGCATGCGGGCTACGGATTCGGGCACGGCGACATGCGCGGCTCGCAGCGGTCCTTTGGGGGAACTCGCACGCGAACGGACGCGTGACGTCGTGCTTCAGCGCCTTCACATCCGTCCCTCGCGGATTCCGGCGGCCGGCGGCGCGATGTTGCCTGAGGTTCGCCGCCTCCGCGTCTGGCCGGTATCCGGGCTGGCGGCCTCATGCGCTTTGCCTTCCCGTCCGCATTCATTGGCATGTGCGGGACAGTGGCATAGAAAAAACGCATGCGCGGCGCGAGACGAATCAACATCGCGCCGCAGGTCGCTTACCGTTGCGGGGACAGCACAGGTTGAGCGCATGAAAGCGCGGCCTGTTTCCCGTTTAACTGCACACGCGAATGCATGTGCGGGCACCAAACGCGCGCATACGATAGCACACGGCGCCCCGCCCGATAAGCGCTCGCGGCTTGGGTTTCCTTGACGGCATCGGGCCGCGGGCCTACACTCGCTCGCACTTTGGTGCTCGTGTGCGCGCTCGTGCGCATGCAGTTAAACGGGAAACAGGGCACCCGCCTGCCATGGATCGGGTCAACCTGTGCTGCCCCCGCAACGGTAAGCGAAATGTGGCGCTACGGTCAGTGCTGTAGCGCCGCAAAGCCGGCTTCGATGTCCACGCGCAAGGCCGCGTCGGCATATCACCACTGGGCGAGAAATCACTCGTCCGGGAAGGGGAAGCGGCGCTATCGCCAGCCCGGATACCGGCCAGAATACGAAGGGCGAACGCCGCGGGGATGCGGCGGTGCGTTCATGATCTCAATTCCGCTTTCTGTTTACCGTTGTCGCGGCAATCCGTCGTTCGTCCCCGTGTTTGATTTTCGCCGTGGCTTGCCAGGCCCATGTCGGGTTTGTCAGGACCATACGGACAGACGCGCGGATACGCCGGCAGGCACGTGCAACTCCTACGGATGGACCTCACGATGCAAACCCAGATGCGCAAGATCCCCGTCACCATCGTCACAGGCTTTCTCGGCAGCGGCAAGACCACGCTGCTGCGGCATATTCTTCAGCATGCGGGCGGCAAGCGCATCGCGGTCATCGTCAACGAGTTCGGCGAACTCGGCATCGACGGGGAAATCCTCAAGGGTTGCGGCATTGGATGCGATGAAAACGGCGTCGAAACCGAAGGCCAACTGTATGAGCTCGCAAACGGCTGCCTGTGCTGCACCGTGCAGGAAGAGTTTTTTCCGGTGATGGAAAGGCTGGTCGAACGCCGCGATCAGATCGATCACGTGCTGATCGAGACGTCGGGCCTCGCATTGCCGAAGCCGCTGGTGCAGGCATTCAACTGGCCGCAGATCAAGAACAGCTTCACCGTGGATGCCGTGGTCACCGTGGTGGACGGTCCGGCTGCGGCAAGCGGCCAGTTCGCCGACAATCCGCTCGCCGTGGATGCACAGCGCAAAGCCGATCCGAATCTCGATCACGAGTCGCCGCTGCATGAACTGTTCGAAGATCAGTTGTCCGCCGCCGATCTGGTGATCCTGAACAAAACGGATCTGCTCGACGACGCGCAGCAAAACGCGGTCGAGGCGGTGATTCGCGAAGAGATTCCGCCGCAAGTGAAGATCGTGCGCGCGCAGAAGGGCCAGCTCGATCTGCATACGCTGCTGGGCCTCGAAGCGGCCTCGGAAGACACGATCCACTTGCGCCACGATCATCACGGTTCCGCCGGCGACGCCGACCACCATCACGACGAATTCGATTCGGTGGTCGTACACGCGAACGCGCCTTCTCGCGAAGCGGTGATCGCCGCGCTGCAAGGCCTCGTCGAAACGAACACGATTTATCGCGTCAAGGGCTTCGCGGCGCTGCCGGGCGCGGCGATGCGTCTGGTGATTCAGGGCGTGGGCCGCCGCTTCGACAGCTATTTCGATCGGCGCTGGCAAGCGGGCGAAAATGGTCCGAGCCGCTTCGTGCTGATTGGCGAGGATCTCGATCAGGCCGCGTTGCAGCGTGCGTTCGACACGGCGCTCGGCGTCCCGTCGGCCGTCGAAACGCAACAGGCGTAAGCGCTCATGCATCTGCTGCGCACCACGCCGGGTGGCTTTGTCGACGATACGCAGGGCGTGATCCGTATCGATCAGCAGCCCGCCGATATCGTGGTGCTCAGTTCGGCCGACACCACGCTGTCGCTGCTCGCGAGCGTCTTTCCGCGGCTGGGCGAGGGTTTCCCCAGCGTGCGGCTCGCCAACGTCACGTATTTGCGGCAGCCGGCCTCGGTCGATTTCTATGTCGAAGACGTCTTGCAGCATGCGCGCGCGGTGGTGGTCGATCATCTCGGCGGCGAGGCCTATTGGCCTTATGGCATCGAGCAGGTGGTGGCGCTCGCCGAGCGCAAGCAGCAGACGCTCGCAATGTTCTCCGGCGATCTGCAGGAAGATCCAAACCTGCTCGCGCGCAGCACCGCGAGCGCCGAGCTATGCCATCAACTGTGGCGCTATCTGCGCGAAGGCGGCCCGCAAAATGCCGAAGCGTTCCTGCGCTGTATCGCGCACCGCGCCGTCGGCTGGGGGCGCGAGCCTGCGCCGCCGCGCGCGTTGCCCGCCGCGACGCTCTACCATCCCGAGCGGGACACGCCGACGGTTGCCGACTGGCAGGCGCGCTGGCAACACAACGCGCCGGTCGCGGCGATTCTGTTCTACAAGGCGCATCTGCAGGCGGCCAATACGGCCGTGTTCGACGCGCTGATCGATGCGCTCGAGTCGCAGGGCCTGAATCCGCTGCCGATTGCGATTACCTCGCTCAAAGACACGTTGAGCCGCGAAGTCGTGCAATCGCTGTGCGCCGAGCACAAGGTCTCGCTGGTGCTGAATACGACCGCCTTCGCCGCAAGCGCGATCGACGACCCCGAGCCGCTCGCGCTCGCCGGCGACGCGCCGGTGTTCCAGGTGATTCTCAGCGGCGGCAATCGCGAAGACTGGCAGAAGGACAATCAAGGCCTCAATTCGCGCGATATTGCGATGCATATCGCGCTGCCGGAAGTGGACGGCCGCATCATTACGCGCGCTGTCAGTTTCAAGGGCCTTGCATACCGTTGTCCGCACACTCAGGTCGACGTGGTGCGTTATCAACCGGATGCCGGGCGGGTGGCTTTTCTCGCCGAGCTCAGCCGCCGCTGGTGCCGTCTGCGCTCGCTCGACAACGCGGACAAGAAACTCGCGCTGATCCTCGCCAATTATCCGATGAGCGAGGGGCGCATCGGCAATGGCGTGGGGCTCGATACGCCGGCCTCGGTGGTGGGCATTCTGTCGATGCTGCGCGACGAAGGCTATCGTCTCGCCGATTTGCCCGCGAACGGCGACGCGTTGTTGAAGAAGCTCACCGAAGGCGTGACCAACGATCCGGTGGTGCGCGATCTGCGTCCCGCGCTGCAAAGCCTTGCGCTAGACGACTATCTTGGGTACTTCAACGCCTTGCCCGCTGAGGCGCGGCACGCATTGAACGCGCGGTGGGGCACACCCGATCAGGATCCGACGCTGAGGCGCGGCCGTTTCATGATCGCGGGCTGGCGGTGCGGACAGGTGTTCGTCGGCATTCAACCCTCGCGTTCGCGCGAACAGGGCGATTACGCCAGCTATCACGACGCCGACCTCGTGCCGCCGCACGCCTATCTGGCGTTCTATTTCTGGTTGCGCCACCAGTTCGGTATCGACGCAATCGTGCACGTCGGCAAGCACGGCAATCTCGAATGGCTGCCTGGCAAGAGCGTCGCGTTGAGCCACGCCTGCTGGCCCGATCTGATTCTCGGGCCGATGCCGCATTTGTACCCGTTCATCGTCAACGATCCGGGCGAGGGCAGCCAGGCGAAACGCCGCGCGCAGGCCGTCATCATCGATCACCTGATGCCGCCGCTCACGCGCGCCGAAAGCTATGGGCCGTTGCAGGATCTCGAGCGCCAGGTCGACGAATACTATGAAGCGCTGATGGTCGACCCGCGCCGCTCGAAGCTGTTGCGGCGCACGATTCTGGCGACCATCGTCGAACACCGGTTGCATGAGGAGTTGAGTCTCGCGGCGCCGAGCGGGCAGGACGATGAAGACGTGCTTCTCACGCGGGTCGATGCGTGGCTGTGCGAGTTGAAGGAAGCGCAGATTCGCGATGGCCTGCATACGTTCGGGCAATCGCCTGACGGTGTGCAACGGCGCGACACGTTGCTGGCGTTGGGGCGCTTTCCAGTCGGCGACGGGCAAGGCGCGAAAGCCGGCTTGATCGATGCGCTGGCGCGCGATCTGCATATGGACCACCTGTTCGATCCGCTGTCGGTGGACTGGTCGGCGGCATGGGACGGACCGCGTCCCGATCTGCTGCGCGATGTCAGCGATGCGCCGTGGCGCCACTGCGGCGACACGCGCGAGCGTCTGGAGTTGCTGGCGGCGTCGCTGTTGCGCGGCGTGTGCGAGGCTCGACCGGAGGCGTCGGCGGTGACGCTTGCTGCCGGCTTGCCGCAAACGGAGCGCGTCGTCGAGCGACTGCGTGAGGACGTGCTGCCGCGGCTCGACGCGTGCGGTCCGCAGGAAATGCTGCAGTTAAAGCGTGGTCTCGAAGGGCGATTCGTGCCACCGGGGCCGAGTGGTTCGCCGTCGCGTGGACGGCCCGATGTGCTGCCTACCGGCCGCAACTTTTATTCGGTCGACACGCGCGCCATTCCCACGCAAGCGGCCTGGTCGCTCGGCTTGAAATCCGCCCAGCAACTGATCGAACGGCATATGCAGGAGAAGGGCGATTATCCGCGCGCCATCGGCCTCTCCGTGTGGGGCACCGCGACCATGCGCACCGGCGGCGACGATATCGCCCAGGCCCTCGCGTTGCTCGGCGTGCGGCCGAAGTGGGCGCCGGGCAGCCACCGCGTGACCGATTTCGAAATCATGCCGATCGCGGTGTTCGACCGGCCGCGTATCGATGTCACCTTGCGTGTGTCCGGTTTCTTCCGCGACGCCTTCGCCAATGTCATGCACTTGTTCGACGCCGCCGTGCAGGCGGTGGCGGAACTCGACGAGCCCGAAGACCTGAATCCGATTCGCGCGCGCGTGCTGCGTGAACGCGATGCGCTCATCGCGCGCGGCATGGACGCCGCCGAAGCGCGCAGGCGCGCCGGCTGGCGCGTGTTCAGCGCACGGCCGGGCGCGTACGGCGCCGGTTTGCAGGACATGATCGACTCGCGCCACTGGCAGACCGACGCCGACCTCGCGAACGCCTATCAGGCGTGGGGCGGTTACGCCTATACGCAAAAGAGCGCGGGCGAAGAGGCGCATCACGCTTTCGGCACGCGCCTCGCCGCGATGGACGTGGTGCTGCAAAACCAGGACAACCGCGAGCACGACCTGCTCGATTCGAACGACTACTACCAGTTCCAGGGCGGCATGGTCGCCGCGGTGCGGCATCTGGCCGGCGATCAGCCGAGCGTGTATCACGCCGATCACAGCAATCCGGCCGCGCCGCGCGTGCGCACGCTGCATGAGGAAATTGCGCGCGTGATCCGCTCGCGCGTGGTCAATCCGAAATGGCTCGATGGCGTGAAGCGTCACGGCTACAAGGGGGCGGCGGAAATCGCCGCGACCGTCGATTATCTATATGGTTACGATGCGACCGCGCGCGTGATCGCGGATCATCAATATGCGCTCGTGACCGATGCCTATCTGAACGACGCCGACACTCGCGAGTTCTTGCAGCGGCACAACCCGCACGCGTTGCATTCGATTTGCGAGCGCCTGATCGAGGCCATGCAGCGCGGGTTGTGGCAGACGCCCGGCGACTATCGCGCGCAGGTCGAACAGCATCTGCTCGCGAGCGAGCAGCAGATTGAAGGAATGCAAACATGAACTCGGCAATCGAGCGGCCCGTTTTTCCCTTCGCCGCGCTGATCGGCCAGGCGCCCTTGCAGCAGGCGCTGTTGCTGGCCGCCATCGATCCGGCCTTGGGCGGCGTGCTGATCACGGGGCCGCGCGGCACGGCCAAGTCGACTGCGGCGCGGGCGCTGGCTGAGTTGTTGCCCCAGGGGCAACTGGTGAATCTGCCGCTGGGCGCGAGCGAAGATCGTTTGATCGGCACGCTCGATATCGAAACGGTGCTGCGCGACGGTTCGGTGCGCTTCTCGCCCGGACTGCTCGCCAAAGCGCACCGCGGCGTGCTGTATGTGGACGAAGTGAATCTGCTGCCCGACGCGCTCGTCGACGCCTTGCTCGACGCCGCGGCGAGCGGCGTGAATACCGTCGAACGTGATGGCGTATCGCATAGCCACGACGCGAGCTTCGTGCTGATCGGCACGATGAATCCGGAAGAGGGTGAACTGCGGCCGCAACTGATCGACCGTTTCGGCTTGATGGTCGAGTTGCAGAACTGCTTCGAGCCGCGCGTGCGTCAGGCGATCGTGAAGGCGCGACTGGCGTTCGATCTCGATGCGCAGGGTTTTCGTGCGGCTTATGCGCAGCAGCAGGCGGCTTACGTGCAGCGGATTGGAGCGGCGCGCGCCATGCTGGCGCAACTCGCGTTCGACGACGCGGTGCATGCGCATGTCAGCAGGCTGTGCATCGACGCCGCCGTGGACGGTCTGCGCGCCGATCTCGTGATGCTGCGCGCGGCGCGTGCGTTGGCGGCGTTCGAACAGGCGGCGGCAGTGACGGTGGAGCATGTCGATCGGGTTGCGCAGGCGGTGCTGCTTCATCGGCGCCATGCTCGCGAGTCGCAAGTGGATCGTGTTGCGCATGAGAGCGACGCTTCTGCTCGCGGGGGCCTGGAACGGCCGTCCATGTCTTCGTCTGCGGCTGCGCAAGGCGATGCGCCGCCGGCCGACGCCGCCGGCGATAGCGATTGGGGCTACCTCGCGCCCGAGCCGGCCGCGACCATGCAGGTCAAAGGCGTCATACCGCTCAACGCAAAAAAACGCTGAGCCATCGGAAGGGCGCCGCCGCTGACTCGCGCAGCGGTTTCCGATGGCGGCAAGGCGCGGGCGCGGGCGCGGGTGTGCGCAGCCGTTCGCGCGGCACGCCGGGCAAGCGCATCGCGTGGCCCCAGACACTCGCCGCGATGCGTGACGGCGCGCTGCGGGCCGAGCATCTGCGCTTCATGCACGAGGCGCCGCGCGGCGGCGTGCTGCATTGTTTCGTGCTCGATTGTTCCGGTTCCATGCTGACCGGGCAGCGCCTCGCGCTCGCCAAGGGGCTGTTGGTCGCCTTGTTCGACCGCGCGAGCGCCGCGCGCGCCGAGGCCGCGTTGGTTTGTTTCGGCGGGGTGGGCGCGGACGTGCGATTCGGCCCCGCCGTGCCGCGCTGGTGGAACGAGCGGTGGCTGAGTCCGGTGGGCGGCGGTGGCGGCACGCCGCTCGCCGCCGGCGTTCGGCGAGCAAGCCAGCTGCTCGCCCACAGCGCCCGCCGCAAGCCCGCGCAGCAGCGCTGGTTATGGATTCTGACCGATGGCCACACGCGCGACACGCCCGTGCGCCCGCTCGACGTGGATGAAGTCGTGTTCGTCGATTTCGAGCGTGAGGGATTACGGCTGGGCCGTTGCGAAGCGCTCGCCGATGCCTGGGGCGCGCGTCGGTTGACGCCGGATGAATTGATGGGTTGAGCAGCAGGCGCGCGGTGCTGCTCAACGTCCCGCCGATTTATTTCAAGCCGTTCGACCAATACACTACGTCGTCCTGGCGATCGAATACGAAGACTTTCATCGCCATCTGCTGGGTGGCGTCGAGTTGATCGAGTTCGAGTCCATGAATCGACGGCTCGCCCGGCCCCTTGCCTATGTGCACATTGCGGATCACAGCCGTGGTTTCGATCTCCGTATCGAGATCCTTCGATTTCAGACGGAACGCGAGGCGCAACCGGTCGCCGACAGCGCCCAGGGTCCACGAGGCGGCGAGCGACATGCCCAGCGCACTGATGCCTTTCGCTAGCCCGAGCCCTTCATACGATTGTCCGCTTTCGCCGATGCCGAAACGCACCGCGAGGTGCGTGCGAACGCGGATCGACTTGCGTTCGCGCAGGCGACGGATCACGCCAGGCTTCGATAGCACGACGTAGTCGAACGGTGAGCGGCAGATCGCCTCGACCGTACAGACGAAACGAAATACCGCATGGCTGGCTATCGCGACGAGTTCAATGTTTTCGCCGAGGCCCAGCGGGAGCATGCGGCCGTCGTGTAGCGGCGGCGTGACGAACAGCGCGTGATTCGGCGCGAAGCCGATGATGCGGCACGGATGCATCGGCGCGCCGCTGCCCAGTTGCGGGCGCACGCCGATCAAGGCGCCGATTTCAAGGTGCATGTCCTTCAGCGTCAGCGGCGTGGCGGGGTCGGCCTGAGTACCGGGTTGGGGCAATGGCTGCGTGGCCGTATCCAGTAAGTCACCGCGTTGCGGATGGAAGTGCGCGAACAGGAAGTTGCGCTCGTCCGGGGAGGCCAGGATGTTGCCGGCGGCGAAAAGGAGCGTGCCGTCGGTGTCGACGATCGGCCAGTCGAGGGCGGTGCCCACCGGGACGTGATCCGGATTCAGTGCTGGTGTCTGCGCGGCAGGTGCGTTTTCCTCGACGTTTTCCTCGAGTGGATTATCCATGGGGCAGCGGTTATTGGAGTGACGGGATATCTAGATTGACGGCTGGGGAGGGAAAAACTTTAGTGCTGTCGAAGAGGGGCGTGACTTTCGTTTCTTTCGGCGTCTTCTTCCGGTCGGGTGTCGGGCGCTCTCGCTATATATATCTATAGCGAGGATGGTCGTTACCCGGTGGGTTCGGCAGAGGTGCGCTCACTTATCACTGGCTGGTTGTCGCGAGTACGATTGCCTCGCGAGCAGGCAATTGAGTCGGATGACTAACTAATTTGCCGGTGTTGTGAAGGCGGCCTGTTTCGACGCTTCTCTACTTTCTGAAAAATATTGCGCGAAGGGGGTTGACGGCGTGCCAGTCGCTCTCCATAATCTCGTTTCTCTGCTGCTGATGCAGCGACGCAGAACGAAGCGGTGCCGGGTAGCTGGAAGTGCGGTGCTGGTTCGGTAGTGAATGCGGACTCGATCTTTAAAAATTAACAGCCGATAAGTGTGGGCGCTTGA